>OCZU010000223.1_pt1 | contig 40940 bp, 35 predicted proteins | sample 1539001 | NCBI WGS metagenome assembly OCZU01 (sample SAMEA3539306, study PRJEB22396) | soil metagenome | biome: tundra; feature: field; material: soil | place: USA | collected 2010-05 | depth 0.15 m | reverse complement strand
CTCCCAGCGCGCCATGCGGCCGTTGTGCACCGCGCCGCAGTTGCGCCGGCGCACGAGACAGGACGGCCGCTGATCGACGTCGACTCATACCAAGAGATCATGACTGAGGACGGCCTGAAGAAAGTGCTTCTAAAGATCTCGACGGCAAAGAATGCGGATTCGGTCCTTTTGAAGATTGTAGCGGCGTAATGGGCCATTCGCAGTCGCCCGGTGGCGGGCAGCTACAGCCGGCCTGTCGCGCATGCCCAAGGAACGCGGTATCGCGCGCGTCCGCACAGGAATCAACCTGAAAATGAAAGGAAGAATATCCTTGAAGGCGCCTGTTTCTCGCCGGTCGCAATCAAGGCCCTTCGGACCGTATCTCTTGATAATGCGGCAAAGCTTTGTGCGGCGCATGGGGGCTGCGAGGGCCTTCCTGCTGGCCATGCTAGGGGCTGCGACATTCCTGGCCTCAGCTTGTGCGGCTTCGTCGACGTCAGCCGCAGGGACAGACGCGCGCAATGAGATATTCTACCTCATCTTCGTCCGGAGCTTTCGCGACAGCAACGGCGGCTAGATACGAGCTTCCACATCGAGCCGCTGTCGAGGCCTCCTTCGCGGACCTGTTGACGAGAGCTAGACGCGGCAGATTTCGCGCAGGGCGGCGACATGTTCGTTGAAGCGCGCCCGGCCCTTGGCCGTGGCGGCCACGTGCGTGCGCGGCTTGCGGTCGATAAAGCTCTTTTCAGCTCTTATGTAGCCGGCCTCCTCAAGTGTCTGCAGGTGGGCGCCGAGGTTGCCGTCGGTCAGGTCGAGCGACTTTCCCAGGGTGCTGAAATCAATCTGCACGCGCGGTGGCAGCGCGCTGAGGGCGGACATGATGCGCAGGCGGGCAGGCGTGTGGATGATAAGGTCGATCTCGGCCATGGCATTATCTCCAGAACTTGCGGATGAAGACACCGGCTGCGATCAGCGAACCGCCGCCGGTCAGCGCCATCCAAAGGAAGAAATAGTCGGAGACAAAGTAATAGCCAACGAGCGTGGTGGCCGTCACCAGGAGTCCCAACCATAGGAAGAAGCGGCCCAGCCACAGTCCCATGACCAGGTAGCCGAACATACAGACGGTGGAGGAGAAGGCCGCTATCTTACGGCCAATGAGAGGTGCATAGGCTGCCCATTCGGCCCGGTGCGACAGTTCCCAGGGGCAGAGCAGGGCGGCCCAGAGCGTCCCGTAACCGAGCAAGGCCAGCCAGGCCACGCTGATGCGCCCAAGCCCCAGGTTGATTCCTTTGATGGGCGACCGGCGGACGGGGCTGAGCAACAGGACCGAGCCCACTACCCCGGCGATATCAAGCCACGTCCAAAGCCGGAATCCCCAGGGGGGGAAGTACTGGGCTGCGGCAAAGCCAATGACCCAGATGACGCCCCAGAGGATCAGCAGGGGCGTCGTTCGGCTCCAGGCGATGGTCTGGCGTATTTGGGTGGCGATACGATCGACCTCCGCGAGCGAGGCGCGGGCGGCTTCCGGGGTGATGGTGCTGAGCGGTTCTTTATCCATAGAGTACTCTGCATTGCAGAGTATATTGACGATGTCAATGGTTATTTTGCTTTTCCCGGCCGCAACCTTCTGGGCGTCGCGCGGTCTTTGGCCGGCGGCGCAAGGCAAGGTGCCGTATCAAGGCACGGCCGCCTACAACAGAAAGCCCGCGAGTGTTGCCCGCGGGCTAGAGAGCTCAACTCTAGTAAAATCGGGAATGGACTTTGATTCCGGTGACTCGGCCTCAATTCACGGTCTCATGGCACTCTGTGTGAAGGTGAAAATGATGAAGATCGAGGCTCATAGGAAGCAGGCTCATTGATAGGCCGCGACGAGGTAATTGGGATCAGGAGTGAAGGGTAGGTGACTTCAGGACTCGGTCCTCTCCTTTTCCGGCGAACTGCTCTGTTCGTCCCCGTTTGAATTAATGCACGCTGTAAACCTCGACGAGTGCTACTCCTGTATCGCCGCTAGCCCCGGAAATCTGGGCTGTGTAGTTACCAGGAGGCAAACTGATGAGGATCGCCGAATCGGCCGTAGCGGAGGAACCCCAGCCAAACGCTCCGACGGAAGCCGCCATAGCGGCTATCTGCGGATCTCCACCCCATCCTGTGTTGACGGCGAGTAGGGTATTATTTTGGTAAAGCGACAGTTTGGGATCGGGCAGCGTACTGGGCACTCCAAGTGCCGCAAGAGCTGGACCAGACCCTCTTATCAGCACGGTCTCCGATGTTGATCCTCTGACCACAAATCCGGCAATAAGGATGTTACCGCCCGTGCCAACCGCAGCGCGTGTCGAGATGTTAATGAGAAGGCCGGGATCGCTGGTCGTCACAACGTTGAGCGTAGCCGCGCTGCTGGCGATGACGCCGGCAGGGCCTGATGCTAGGCAGGTATAGCTCCCGTTGTCAGCCGCCGTGGCATCACTGAGGATGTACGTTGAATTAGTCGCACCCGCTATTGGCACGTTGTTAAGAAACCACTGGTACGTAACGGAGGAACTGGTCGACGTGGCCCGGGCTGAGATCCCTGTGGAACTGCTGCTGTTGGAGCCCGATGTTAGCGCGGGGGCGTAAAAAATCACGGTACCGCCGCTAGGAGCCGTCTGTGATATGGGCTGGCTAGCGAAAGAGAGCGGATTGGCAGCCGATGATGAGCTTACGGTAAGTGTCGCGTTCGAGCTGGTGACCGAGCCCCCTCCATTGCTTACGGAAACAGAGTAATTGCCCGCCTGAGATGCTGTTACGTTTGACAGGGTCAAGGTGGCGCCCGTGGCTCCAGATATCGCGTTGCCATTGAAGGTCCATTGATAGCTCAACGGCGCACTGCCCGATGCGACAATCCAGAATGCTGCGTTTGCACCGGTATTGACCGTTTCAGAAGCCGGTTGGGCCGTGATCGTAGGTGCCACATAGGAAATGGGCGTCGGCGTCGGTACGGGCGTGGGCGTCAGCGTTGGTACCGGAGTCGGTGTTTGCGTTGGCACGGGCGTCGGCGTTGGCGTCGGAGCCGTGGCTAAGCCGAGTATTACATCTGCACCCGTCACCGGGGTGCTGCTACCATTTTCACGAATGTTTGCCGTCGGAGATGAAAAGTCTTGGTTGGCAGTAAGGCCTGCCGGGCAGATCGCGGTAAAGGTGAAGCTGGTGGAGGTTGCCGGCGAGGTGAGCCACGCGAAATCAAACTCGCCTGTGTCACCCTGATTGGGAGTCACGCCGGGGACGTTGGTCCCGCCTGATGAGCCAAATGTCCATCCGCTGGGCGCTACAATGCTAAACCCCAAAGCTGAGGGTGTGCCCGTGTAGTCGATCGTTACTGTGAAAGTAATGGTGCCACCAGAGGAAGAATACGAACTCGGCGAAGGGGTAACTGAAACGCTTTGGGCGAAGCCCGCGCCAGCGAGGGCAGTCAAGCCTATCAGGGCCAAGCCTCTAAGCAGGAGGCGAAGTGCTTTTTTCATGCGGAAATGGTGCCCCCAGATTTGTGGAGAAAAGGGATTCTTCATGAGGACATTGAATTGGTCACGAGGGAATTCGGATGGGGCCTACGGGCCTGGAGCAAAGCCATCTTCGGTACCGGCCTGCGCATGATATTGGCCCGTACGTACGCTGCCGCTGTGGTAGTTGTACAACTCGATTACTCGGGTTAGCTCCAGGAGGCTGATCTTGCCGTCATGATTCTCGTCGGCGCTGTGGTACGTCGCCAAAGTTACGGCTGCCCCAGCAGTTCGAGTTGGATCTGGGGCAAAGCCGTCTTCGGTTCCAGCTTGCACCGTATATGCGCCGGTCCGCGTGGTGCCGTTGTGGGTGTTGTAGAGCTCGATTACTCGCGTCAGCTCTAGCAGACTTATCTTCCCGTCTTGGTTCTCATCGGCGGAGTGAAATTGCGTTGGACTTACCGGATTTGCAATGAGGGGATCCGGCTGCGCCAGAATCTGGATCAGTCCGTTGTTCGGGCGTAGCACTGCCAGTGCAGCGATTGACTGTTGGCCGCTTGTCCCGGCCGGCACGTTCAGTGTATAGGTAAAGGTGACTGGGCTCGCCGGAGGGCTCGTCCACGCCCAGTCAAGTTCGTCGGTATCGCCCACGGTGGGGCCCACATCGCCAGCGCTTCCACTCGAGGAAGCAAAGCTCCAACCCGTCGGCAAGAGTACGGACCAGCCCAAGCTGGAAACGGTGTTCGTATAGGTCATCGTGTTCGTGACGGTCACTGTTAGGCCGGCCGTATACCCGGAACCCGCGATCGCATGGGTCGCTGCCGTCCCCGCTGGAATCAAGGTAACCGTGGCCGCTTGAGACGTTACACTATTGGCTGTGTTGCCAACCGTGACCGTGTAGGTGCCTGCATTTGTAGCCTGAAGATTAGTAACAGTGAGGGAGGCGCTCGTTGCTCCGGGAATGGGCGAGCCATTTAGGGACCACTGATAATTCAGGGGGCCAGTCCCTGTCGCCAAAACGTTCAGGGTAATAGTGGAACCAGCATCGACACTGGTTGATTGCGGAGGCGTTGCGATTACAGGCGAAAAGACGGGTTGCAAGACATTGAAACTCTGTTCGACGCTCGCGGCGGCTAGCCACTCATCATTTCCCAATTGTGTCGCCAAGACGGTGACTATACCTGTTCCGGAAAACGTTAGCGTTACACCGTCGCTGCCAAGTGTTGCGGGGCCAGACTCCACTTCGAACGAGACCGGCAGACCGGATGTGGCTGTGGCGCTCAATGTCAGCGGGTTTCCGAAAGCCATGTCCTGGATACTAGGGAAGTTGATCGTTTGCGCCGCCTGTGCTACGGCGTCCGAATGGACTGTTATCGTTGACGCGCTCACGTTGCCGCTAGTGTCGAAAGTCGTGACGGTTATGACATTGTCGCCCGGCTGAAGCGCTATTCCGGTCACTGTCCAATTTGTCGTGCCATTTGCTGTGCCGGAACCGCCGCGGTTATTGGACCAGAGGATCTCGGCCACACCAGTGTTATCCGAAGCCGTACCTCCCAAATCGATCGAGGTTCCGGAAGTCGTATAACTGCCCGTCGCGCTCGGGTTGGAAATCGCGATCGTGGGTGCCGTGTAGTCCTTTAGTGTGAGTACAGATACACCAGCGTTTCCGTCTGCCACATAGATTTGATTTCCATTCATCACTGCTTGAAGGCAATTACCCGCAGTCACGTAGTTTGCGATTTCGTTGGGTTGAAGTGGGTTGCTGATGTCGAAGATGTGCACTCCGCTGGAACAAACAATCAGTTGGCTGCCGCTGACGCTCACAAATGGGGTATTTTGGCCTGGAAAGATGCTTCCTGCCGCCGCCGGTGCATTTGGTTTGCTGACATCAACAATGAGCACCCCACCGGGATGCGAGCTGTCCACGTAGCCATTTGCCAAATAGGCCGTTGTCCCGTCAACTGACACCGCAACCTGCTCACAAAGCCCGGGAGTATTCAATGATCCCACCAACTGAGGGCTTTGGGGATTGCTCAGGTCACAGATACGCAATCCACCACTCCCATCACTTTGGGAATCTGCAACGTAGGCGTAATGCCCACTGACGATTACATTGCAAATGGTCCCTGATGTAGGGTTTGTCCCAATGGTTGCGGTGCCATAGGCGGTCGGCGTGGAAGGATTCGAGGCATCCACCGTCCACAGGTAAGGCCCTGTAAACACCCCTGTCGGTGGAGTTGTCTTGAATCCCGCCGTCACTGGTTGACCCAGAGAGTCTATGCCAACTCCGCCGTGAAGGACGGTGTTGCTGAAGTTACCCTTGATAACGGGCACACCCAGATTGGTCACATCCACCACAAACATCCCGCTGGAAGTCGCTTGAAAGAGGAGATTTCCTTGTTGGCCAAATCCACCGCCTCCCCCTCCATTCGGGGTTGTTGCCGCTTTCGCCACCCAATGCGCACTGGAAGCCGAAGCGACCGAGTAGATATTAAACCCCGTGTTTGTACCCGAATAGATCGCGGCCCCGTTGGCAGGAACGTAGATGCACGACGATGGTTCGTCGGACTGCTGGTAGACGCCGAGGAGGGACGGGTTGCTGGAATTGCCGACACCGAACACGGCAATCCCGGAATCCAGGCTCGCATTGAAGAGATAATTGCCGCTGAGAGCGCAGTCGTTGATATACGTGGACGAATAATTCGGAATAAGGCCTGAATTATAAAGACGTACGGGGTGAGCGGGGCTGCTGACATCAAAGATTGCTAAGCTGGAGAAACCGAACGAATACAGGTTGCTGCCTTGCACCAGCATTGCCCCGGGCGGGCTCGCCTGTCCAATCAGGTCGCCGACCTTGGTCGGCGCAGTCAGAGAAGTGACATCGACCAAGATGAAGTCTTGGCGTTCAGGTCCAACATAAAGCACGTTTCCAGCCTTTGCCAGAGCACATATGCCTTGTGCCCAGCCGATGCCATGCACGTAACCGCCCTTATGAATCGGATTGGTGGGGTCGCTAACGTCAACGAATTCGACGCTGTTGCCGCTGGCTTCTGCGAGATATGCGATCGTCCCGTTGGCGCCAACATCGAGAAGGATGTTCGTACAGTACCCAAGGCCACCCAACGAGCCTTTCAGTTTTGGGTTAACAGGATCGCTGAGGTCGAAGACCTCCAGTCCGTTGTAGCCATCGCAAACGTATGCGAGCCCTCCCGTGACCTTTACATTCCGGGCATCGCCCCCCGTCGTAACCGTACTCTTGAGAAGGGGGCTTGTTGGATCAGTGACATCCACCACCAACAGGACCCCGTCCGTGGCACCCGCGACATAGACACTTGCGACGACCACAGCGTAGGCGTGCCCATCTCCTCCCTGATAGGCCGATAGGTGATTGATAAAGAATGGCAGGCTCAACTGGCCAATTGGAACCGGATTGGCGGGATTCGAGATATCGAGTGAAACAAGCGACGCACCCTGACCCACAAAGGCGTGTGTCCCAAGCAAATCCACGGCCGAAGTGGAGCCGCCAAGGGTGTAATCCAATTGGATGTTCTTCCCAACACTTGGACCATAGGTGAAGCCGTTCGTTTGGATAGCCGCCCCGCTACCGGTAGAAACCTCGAGCGAGACAGTCGAGCCTGTGGTTTGAGGCGGTGCAACGGCTGTGATTTCCGTTGAGCTAATCACGTTGACAGTTGTGGCTGGCACTCCTCCGAAGGAAACGGTCACAGGCCCAGAAAGATTGGCTCCGGTGATATCTACCAATGTCCCGCCGGCGAGACTTCCGAAGGAAGGAGTGACGGTAAAGATCTGTGGAGCAGACGTGGCTTCAGTGTAAAAGGATTCCAAGGTCGTCGTAAGACCAGAACTCGTGGAGACGGTCTGCGAAGCCGGCGCAATCCAGCCGGCCACACTTTGGTAGTCGATAGTGTGGGTGGCCGTGGTGGAAAGTCCGGATACCGATGCTCCACTTGCATTCCAGGCCCCGCCGTCCACCCGCCATTGCGCTCCTGCTGACAAAGCCCCATTGGGGCGAAGCAGCACTTGAACTGCAGCACCCAACGGCAAAGCCGTATAGTTTCCTGCTACGATGATGGTCGCGTGGCCTGCGGGATAGACCCATCCCGCGCTCGGCGTAACGTAGCCGGATACGGGCGTAAACTCGAGCTGGTAGGCGCCTGCGGGCACTTGTTGGAGGGTGCTTCCACTTGTCTGCTGCGGATAACCAGTAATGGACCAACGGGCACCGGCCTGTGCCGCTGATGCCGGCTCCAGATTTACAACCAGGTTGCCCCAATCTGCCTGTGGAGGGAATGTGAAAGTCTGCTGCGTCAGATTCCCAGCCGTGACATTGATCACCGTGCTGCCGCTTGGCTGCAAATAACCTGGTGGCGCTAAGAGGCTAACCGTATAACTGCCCGGGGCGACATTGTTAACCGTTACGCCGCTGTCCTGCCAAGTTCCGGAGTAGATCGACCACCGCGCCCCCGGCGACGGAGAAAGCGTTATTTCAACGCTGCCGTAGTTGTTTGTGGCGAGGACTTGGGAGTACGTCGCTTGAGAAATCGGAACAATATCACTCGAATTGGCCGCAATTGTCACAGTCAGCGCGGCTGGAGCAGTCCATCCTTGGATTTGCTTGAAGGCGACCTGGTGGGCACCTGTGCTTAACGTTACATTAGAGTTCAGGTTGTACCACGCCCCTCCATCCACCTGCCACTGAGCGCCAGCGTTGATGGCTGCGTTGGGATAGAGCAAAACCGTTAAGGTTCCAGTCTGAGCCGCCGCCGTGTATTGCCCAGTGACAGGGGTTGTCCCGCCAGAAGAAACCGATGCCGTTTGGGGAGTCGGCGCACTCCAACCGGGCACGGACTTGAAATACACTGTTTGGCTGCCCTCTGAGACTGTTACCGAGGAGCCCGAAGATTCCCATGTTTGTCCATCAAGACTCCACATGGCTCCCAAGCTGACAGCCGCCGCCGGGAGAATACTCACTCGGATGGTTCCAGATGGCGATGAGTAGGTCAACGCCGCCGGTTCGCTGTCATTAGTGAGGACCCCGTAAGTAGTGGCACGTAACGTATATTGACCAGCGTCAGCTACTGTCACGCTATGGATCGTCAAAGTCGTCGTGCCTGAACCCAACGTTATAGGCCCAGCCCCGCTAGTGTGACCGGAGCTTGCGCTATCAGTCGGCAATGGTTGGCCGTTCTTGCACCACTGGCAGACGTATACCCCGTTGTCTCCTCCTCGGGTAGTGGCGCCGGATGTGAAGCTCACATCTGACCCTGATTCTGCAAGCTGAGCCTTTGGCTGATTCTTGACAGGAAAGATTGGCTCGCGCATAAACATGCTGTTCCACCAGCCAAGCTGCGCGACCGAATTTGCATACGGCGCACCTTTTAACCCACCTACCAGTACTGGAACCGGCGATTGTCCGTTCAACGCAGAGGAAGCCGCTCCAGAAGCTGAGTTTACCGTATCGGCATAAAACCAAATTGGTCCGAAGTGCCCCCAGACGTCGTCGATAGGATCCCCCGAAAATGCCAAGTAGTAGTGGTCCCCATAAACTGGACCCTCTATCGCTGTTAAGGGATCTGCCAAGGGATCTGTCCAATCTACTTCATAATTAATGTCTCCCATCGTGTCCTCACTAACGCTCGTTCCGCCGACAAACACGCTGTGCGACGGTCGCCAAGAAGTAAAAATCTGTGATGTTGCTCTGAGTCCCAACGGGAAATCATCCGTTGCATCAATCGAGAAATAATTCTCGAGTTGGAATATCTGCGAGTCGGGTTCCTTAGTCGCAAGCCCATCCAAATCCGAGGTCGTCATGGGCGTGTTGGCTTGGACACCCGGGACGAATGGATCAAGCAATACAAGGCTAACGACTATGTTTCGGTTTGCTGCTAATAGGTCAGTCATCGCCCTGTAGGCAACCCATGCTCCTGCACTATGTGCGACAAATATGACCTTGCGCAAATTGGGGCCATCTTTAGCTAGCGTCAAAGCAAGCTGATCCCCATCAGAGGATCCGTTACTTGCTGCAAGGGTTGCATTCGCAAATCCTTCGGGATCGAAGGTTAGAGAATATTGAAATTTCTGTATCAGTGGCCCCGTTGCCGAATCGTGCTGCCAACGATAAAGGAGTATCTTCCATGCGGTCGAAGTGCCGACTTGCGCTTGTAGCCCGCTCAAGAGCCTGTCCCATGATGGACTCGCAAATGGATCTGATGTATTATCATTTCCTGTCCAACCGTGAATTAGAATGATTACCGATTGATCGCTGGCATTCAATGGCGCGACAACCAAGGGAAATGGGGCAAGATTACCGGACGGGACTTGGGCGCCAAGATGCGAGAGGCTTCCGAGCAGGAGCGCGAGGAGCAGAACGGGGTTGAGCCTCTTGATAGCTTTGCCGGCCATGGTACCGGACCCTGGGCTTTTTGTACCTATACTGGCGATTTGGTTCACTCTTACAAAGCTGGATCGAACCTATGGAATCCATAGTGCTGCTACCGATGGAACCGCGGCCGATAGATTACCCGTTCGCTACGATAAGATCCTAAAAAGTGCTATCCGTAAAGGCATCGAACAACGCAAATCCACGTAGAGCGAGTTTGTGATCCTTGCGGCCACAGGACAGAAGCGTGCGGGGGGTCTAGCTGCGCCGCGTCTGGCGCTCGTAAAATGTGGGATATGAAACATTTCGAGGCGTATTTGGCTTATTAGTAAACGCGATATTGGTGGGCGGCCTACTACTACTCGCGGCTCGATAATTCAGACTGGTACCGAAGGGCCCGTGTCGAAATCAATCAGGTGTAGCGCTGATGGCTCTAGCAGCGGTCTGATTTCGAGCCGCAAAAGACTCGGTCACAGTTGTCATGCAGCCGCGCGAAATCTACCGCATCTATTGATACGGCCGTTCTTCAAATACGCAGAACGGATCCTCTGGCGCTCCTCGGGAGTTAGGTTAAAACAGCCAAACTTACAGGAAATCGAAGTCCATGTCGGGAGTGTTTGTGCTCGCTCGAGACTCTCAACTACCTGCCTTACCCAGCGTGTTCTTCTATCCTGGCTTGTTTCGACAATGCTAAGGATAAGTTCGGAAGTCCTCGGCATATTTTTCAAAGCCGTAATTGGGATGGTAATGCGTGGGCCAAAATACCGAAGAACCGCCGGGATCGAAACGCGTGGTGCGAATGGGCGAGTCAATTCAATCCGAGCTTCCCCGATCTTCGGGCGGAGCATTTCAGCGAATTCCTGATCTCGATTTGAAAATCCGCGTTTTCCCTTTAGTCCAATCCTTTTGCCGGATGCAAATGAAGGTAGTGGCACTGGGTCATTCATTCTAAGCCATGCATAGAGCGTTCGAATGAATTTGGGAGTGTCGGCAAGCCGAACAGTTGGGTTCGCAGCTTGGAATTCTAGAAGCGTGGCCCGCTTTTGCGCCGCATTCATCTCGTGAATCGGGCGGCTTGATTTGACCTTCCTATACATAACCAGCGTTCGTCTCGGCATGTCAGGCAGTTCGAGTCGTGCGGCCTCCGACGCAATTCGATGCCTGGATGCACCAAGGCGAGCTGCGAGCGTTGACCAGGATTGCGATGGACTCTGCCAGATCTCCTTCAGTGTGTTCACACAGACCGGCTTCGGCACGGTTGGGAACCTATGTTCAAAGCTTCCATCAGCATTCCTCCTGAGAGGTAGGGGACGGAAATAAGTGGTGCCACATTGAAGGCATTGAAAGCGGCCCGAGGTGACTCCTGTCTTACGGTTGCTGGTGTGAGTGCGCCTGAAGTTGATAACGAGTTTTCCAGAGCAAGGGAGACCGATTGAAAGGCACGGCCAGGGTGGAGTCTCAATTTCGGGAACCGAAACAGACGTGCGGAAAAGTTCCTGAAGAGAAACACCGAGCAGGCAGCAGATGGCGTTGAAATGTTGAAGTCTGAGGCTCGTTGCATCCTCCCTCTGGGACTTAGTCATGAGTTCATGAAAGATCGGCCGAACCCAGTTCGGGCCATCAACTCGGATTTCGGCGCCGCAATCCCGGAGTTCCTGCTCTCCAAATGTTGAAAGCAACTCGGATATCAACTGTGGGCCTGCGGAACGGCTGCCTAGATTCCTCCCGCGACGTTGAAATTCAATCCGGCATCCTTCAACGAGTCTATGTGCACCGATCTCCCACCACGTATTGGCGGAGAGTCCAAGGATGTTGTCGGCGAGAGCCAATTGAAGGCGCGAAGGATTAGAGGAATTCAGTTCGCCAGAAATCGGCAGCACGTCGGCGACGGAGATGAGTTCTCTGTCCGACCTTAGAACGGGCGTAGTTCGTAAGGGACACTTGTGAAGACCGCAGATCTTCAAAGGGCTGACTTGATGTATGCAGTGCCAGAACGGGACACCATAGTTCACAATATCAGCTTTTACGCATTCTGGGCAGATTCGGAGCGGCGAATTGGTGCGCATGCCAATGGCCGAGTTGCATACTCTTGTCGACGTCGTGCCGCGCGGATACTGACCGAGCATCTCTGTCTTGACTTTCCGGGCCTGTTCCGGTGCGAGAAATGGCGCAGAATACGGGTACATAGTATTCGCAGCCAATAATTCCGAGGCCATTGGTTTTAAGGAATGGTGCAAGTTCGCTGCGATCTGCTCCAAGTGATCGGGAAATAGTTTGGCGAGTTTGGACTTCGAATTGCCGATCACCATTTCGGATATGACTTCGCGTCCTACGGACGGGAAACGCGCTTGGAGTCGCGATGCTGAGCTCCAAAGGAGTTCGCCAGGCAGCGGCAATCGGAAGATTGTGCTCATGACGCTTCTACCGCCAGTTTCGATAAGAGATCGGATACTGGCCCATGATTCGCGAGGTTGGCACTCACGCCGGCAAATGTACGGAGCTTCCACGGCGGCCAGCTTGGCAATAGGTTTTCGCCGGCAATAGTCCTGATGCGCCTGCATGCAAATGCTTCGCTGGTCTCGGAAAGGGACGCGAGAAGGGCTGATGTGCCTGGAAGATTGGGATTGCTGCTGGAAAGCCAGGATGGTTTGCCAGAACAACTTATCAGGCGATTTCGCGAGAGTCTGATGAATGGGGAACGTCCTTGCCGCAAACGGGACGCGGTTTTTGAGATTCTGGCCGACAGAATTGTATCCCACCGGCACCAGCTAATTCGGGAGGATCGGAGTGATGGTCGACGCTCTTGGTGTGCCCGGAGCCATTCACGGTCATTACGCCAAAGCCAACAATAAAGACTGTCGTGTCTTCTACGTGGAGAGCCTTCACAATTTGTGGAGATGACAGCCAGCCATTGAGTCCTTTTCGATCCCTTAAGACGCTGCACTCTCTTAGTGTTTCGGATCCGGTTCTGATGAGGCCTCACGAATCGACGATTGGGATCACTAGCGCAGGTTGCCTCCTGGATGGCAGATTCGACCGTTATACCAAGGAACTGGATCAATAGCAGATGACGGAGCGGGGCTTGGTGGCCGCGAGGCCTGCGCGCCAAACGCATTAACCAATTGTCCGCTTGTGCGGGTTTCAACGCCGTACCCAGCTTGAAAAGAAGCGATTGCCCGTAAAAGTTGACCAGATCATCGCATAGGCGACCAACTTTGATGCTGCCGTCGGGTCGGGCGTAGCCTGCTGATGTCAGCCTCGCATGATAGAAGCTGAAGAGCCTCTGCGGCCCAGGATAGCTGCAGTTCTCTGCCAACAGCCAAGAAACGTCTCCTGCCAGCCGTTGAACGATTCCTACATCTTTGTCCGCGATGTACTCCTCTTGGCCCGAGACGGAATTCCTTGCCGGCTGTAAACTCGGCGACGAATTGAGGAAGTACGGCGAGACAGTGCTTCGCACTAGCGGTAGATCGTGAACTCCGCACCATAAGACGCCTGGAGCTTGTGGTTGGCACTTCCAAATTTGGCAGCCTGTTCGCTCGATGTCCGCTTGCATGCATATGGGGCAGAACCGGAGGCTCCTTGCGGATACCAGGCGCGTTGGGGCTAAACCCATTACGAAGTGGGGGTGCCCATCACCGAGCATTGCGGTGACGGTAGCCGCACGGCAATCGGCCGTGAGAAACGGAGCGAAGAGAGGGAACAGGGAATGATTGGAGATTAGCTGGTCCTCAGAGCATCCGAGATTGGCGGGCAGTCGCGACGCAAGACTCCTCAAGTTTCTAGGGAGGTCTGTAGCAACCGAAAGAGATGATTTGCCGAAGAGTTCCGTCGAGAGATTTCGGATCGATGTGTGCGGGCCAAAATCTCCATGCCGAGCGATTAGCGAATAAACCGTTTCGCCGGGAACGATGCATCTGATAGATGACGCGATCACGACTCCTTTCGACCATCCACGATGGAAAGCGCTTTTATGAACAGGTCCTTAGGATCCTGGCCATTTTTCCGAGCATCAATCAATATCCGCATCAATGAGTTCACCGACTTTGACTCTTCGCTTGGCGAGGGTCGACCGAATGCCTTTACGTCGTTCTCTATCGCGGCGACCATCGCACTTGTGGCGCGCTTTTGGGCATTAGATACCCTCTTGATTGCCTTGATCTTAAGGTTGTCGCGGAGTTTTTCTAACTCCTTGAACCATTCGCACGTCGTGTCCGCGTGATAAAGGTCCTCGAATTGGGCAATTCGTTCGGGATCTTTGCTCTTGAGTGCTTCAATCATGGGTTTCACCGGCTTGAAATAATCGTCGTAGACGGCCGTGAATCGTTCGGGGACGATTGATTCCTCCTCGGCTGCACCGATCGCATATCGTTGGACGAGATGGTAGATAATGATGGTCAAAGCTGGAATGCCCTGGGTGTATTCGTACACCGTCGACCGCAGCGTGTCAGTGAGTGGGGTATAGGTTTTTGTAAATTGATACGGCCAAAGTTTCTCGAGAAACCTGCGCCATTCACGGTCGTCCTCGCTAAAACCAGCCCACTCTAAACCTAACATTCGGCGCGCTTGTCGCAGCTGGCCGCCAATCAGGCTTAAGGCAAGTGGCGTGCCGACATATAGAATCGGGACATTGAGCTTATTGCTCATTTCAACGAAAAAGTTCATTAATTGAACCTCAGGGAGTCCGCGCCGCAGGGCATGTTGGCATTCATCGACGACGATCAATCCGATCCAGTAGGTCTCGCAAAGTTCGCCGATATTACTGATGAGAGTGGACCTATTTCCCTGAGTGAATCTGGCCGGAATCTTTTCCCCAATAGCCTTCTCTAGCTTCTTCACGAATTCCAGTACCAGCGACGGTATGGTGCGATCAGAAGGACATTCTAATAGGAGGTAAACGATTTGTTTTGCTGGGAGTAGCGGATTGGCGGATGTGTCGTGGTATATTACCTGATCGTATCGGTTGAGCACCCGACGAACGGCACGGGACTTCCCTTCGCCGGAACGGGCGATTAGGGACGCGCATGGCGATTGGATGTTGGCTAGGACCGAGTAAGTCGATCCGACGAGGTTAGAGACAAAGTCACCGATTCGTTCTTTTGAAGTCGAATAATGTTGGGCGCATACCGGCCTTGCCTCCAAGCCGGTGCGAATCATGCGGTCGACTTGATCCGCAAGGGTCCAGTCACGGGTACCGGCAATATGCAGTCCATGTAGAGAGTCCGTGAGCTGGATGCGTTTTTCGGCGGGAAGTTGCCGGACATTCTCGTCGGGATGAATTGGGAGGCAGTGCAGCTCTTCGACCAGCTCTTTTAGCGGTGGAAGCGCTGGAAGAACTTCGACCAAAGGGTGTTTTAGTTGAGCTCCATAGTATTCGAGCGCAGATGTCTTATTCATTGTTGTCATACGGAAGATGGTTCGCAACTAGATGTAATCGGGCCGCAGCTTAATCGGCTTCGAGGGTGGGGGACTTGGCGGTGTCGCCTCGCGCGTTTTTGGCTTGTTAGCGTCCGCTGGCTTTTGCTGGGTAGGCGCTTCAGCGATATTATCGCTAGGTTCCGCTTGCGGTCCGGGAATTGGCGCAGACTTGGATTCGGCTTCAATTTGCAGTCGGAGTTGTTCCTCGCGTGGAAGATCCTTTCCGATTGCAGCGGAGACTTTGTTCCGCTTCAGCATTGAGCCGTATTTGGCGACGATCTTCTCGGTCGCTTCGACAACGTCTGCGTCGACCTTCAGACTGTGGTCTATTTTATAGCCGTGGTGCAGGTTTTTGCTCTCGTTGCCCAATATAATGGCCGCGGCGATGGTGTCCTCGACTTCCTTAAAGGTATATCCAGTCCATTCACGGGAAACGTGGGCAAGGGGAACCGTGATGGGCGCGAGACTCGGGTCCTTGGGAACCAGGTAGATCTGCTTCGTCAAGAGGCGATCGAAATGGACTGCTAAGTACCTTTCTTGCCCGAACGTGGTGGCTCCTTCCTTTAGTTGCGTGAATATTGGATCTTTCGGGCGATCGAAGTAGATATCTCCGAGCTGAAGACCCCAACGAGTTACCTTGGCTTGATTGCGTTGATGCATCCTAGGCAGGTACGTATCGCTATCATATCGATCGAGAGGCCCGAAGATTCTGATGCTGTCCTTCCAGCGGCCGTTCGGCGTGTTTGGAACACCGCGTCCAAAGAGTTCGGGATCAATGAAGGACTCGGTGAGATCTCGATTGTTGTGAACCTTGTAGGACCACTCTGTTAGCCGCTGGGTTAACTTTAGGACTGTTATCTTGGCATTCTTTGCTGGGTCCTCAGTGCAGCGTTGTCGTGGGCCTTTCGTCATGCCCGGGTAAAGTCGTATCAAACCGACGTCTGCCAGGTCGCCTGTCTGTTCGACTTGGCCTTTTAAATCACCTCGGCATGGGGGCGCTGTGGCGATGTCAACTGAACCCAGCTCCGGAAGGATGCCGCTGGCGATCTTTGCGCCTTCTCCTCCGTCACCCAATATGGCAACGGCCCTACCATGCATGGGCCATTCATCAGCGCTGATCTCTATGCCGATGAGTTTGCCCAGTTCAGGTTTCGGCATGAAGGCGAAGTGGAGCGCCATGACGAATTGTCGGTAGTCGGGATCATCACATGTTACGTAGACGCCGGTAATTGCTCGCGAGTACACGTCGACGACGAAGTAAACGAACAATCTACCGATAGGAAGAAACGTAACATCGTGTACGGCATGCAGATCAATTTCAAAGGCATCGATCTCGTAGAGCATGCCGGCTTTTGTTGCTATGTCGCGGAAGTCGCCATTCAAAGCACGATGTTTCAGATTGAACTCTCTCGATCCCTTGATGGTTCGCAAAACCTCAGGGACATCTAGAATTGTGCGGCCAATATACCGGATTTGGTCGCGGTTTGGCATCTCGTCGACACGCAATGGCGCCAAGACCGACTTGCCGTCCACCATTGTAACGGTGGTCGCCTGGGTTGCCCTTAGAACTTTATGCACTTCGTCGCGCAGAAAGGTCCAAGGAATCCCATTCCTCTTCTTGGTTTGATAGGCCAATCTGGGTCGCTTGTCGCGATCGTCTAGGACGCTATCAAAGGTATCCTTAATGATCTTGTAGAGCTCTGGCCCGATCTGGCACCCGGCCCCGTTTTTCCTTGCGCGCGTTTCAGCAGCAACGCGAAAGGTGCGAGAGAATTCTGGGTCCACTTCTGCTTCTGCAGCCTCAGCTATAATCGACTCCCTGCTTTTTGCGCCGCAGGAGAAGTAATGGGTGACGAATGCGAGTGAGTTCCCGCCATAGTACCACCATTGAAAAAGCAGATCTCGAACCCAGCTTTCGCCATGAGTAGCACCGTCCACGTCCCCATTGCATACTGCGGCTATTGCCTTAGATCGGGTTTGAGGTTCGAAAATGGCGAAACCGAGCTCATCAAGATATTTCACCAACTTCAGACGCGCGGCCATCGACTTCTTCCGAGACTCAAGGTATTTAGGGTCGACATCCTCGAGGCTGCGGACGCATGGCCTCACATGCTCATAATTGCACACGAACAGCTCCCTCTTGGTAATCCGCGACGAGAAGACGTCGCCTGCAATGATATCTGGGATGCGTTGGCCAGCATCGAGGTTTAACGTGGCGACGTACTGGATGGTCGCAGTTTCGACGTCTCGGTCGATCCCAACCAAACGAATGTGTTCGAAGCAAGGATTGCCCTTGGCATCCTTTTCTCCAGTTGGGCGTGCAAAGACAGCCCACCGTGGAGTGTCCAAGAGATTGATCTTCATTGAAGTCTAAGAATCAGGGGATGCAACGGATTGATCAGCTTCCTGAGGTTTGTCCGCCAGATGCGCGCAGCTAACAGGTACCGAACCACCAACTGGGAATCCCCTGGGTCCAAACCCAGGTGGGAGTCACACCAGTGCGCGAGTTCCATCAGGGATGAGTCTTCGCGAAGCACGGCCGGGCGCATGGTCTTCTCCACCAGGATCACGTCACTTGTTGCTATGCCAAAGAGAGCGCCTGGCCTCAGCATGACGCGGAGCCATTTCATGTTTTCCAGGAATTCAAAGGGGAGGTTGGCCTCCGTCTTGAGTTCCCATGTGGTCCTGGGCTCTGTGCTCCAATAGATCTCATCGATAAGCAGTTTCTCTTGTGTCCTCCATTTCCTGAGCTCGTCGGTGTACTTGGTCGTCCAAATCTTGTAATGGACTTCGCCGTTGGTTCTGATTGTCAGACGCAAGTCGGTGGACATGACCAGAGGACACGTTTTTGATGCCCGGGGGTGCTTGATATTGTTGTCGCTCGCGATGTCTTGAGATTTCTGAGTGTTGAGTAGAGGAACGTTCTCCTGAAGGTCCTCTATGCCATCCTCGTCTTCAGCCAGAGCCACGTTGTGGTGCTCAAGCATGCTCAATGTGTGCATAGCGCGCTGTGGAATGTGAGAATAGGCCCGAAACCGCAGACCCCAGCTGGGAAAGTCGTAGATCTGAATCCAGGGGATGTAGTGCGGGCCGACACCCTGGCCACGCCCTTCTCGAAGGCGGCGCTCGATCGCCTCGGGTGAGTTAAATTGTGCGCGGGATGACATCGCTTGAGCCTGTCAGTTTCGACCTGGAGCGAAGGGGTTACGGTGCTCGACAATGGATACGATGCGCCTTGATCGGCGGTCCACGACTAGCGTGATGGAGATGCGCAGTGGCAGGGGCCAGGTGTCGGCTAGTATGGCGAAGTCGATTGGCGTTGAGTCGATCACGGCCATTTTTCCCTGCGCTGTTGCGAGCAGAGGCTGATGGGCGGCATCTCGATTGGGATCCTCGGGGCATTCTGATTTGATTTTCATCTGTATACCCTCTCTCTCCGCTGAAAGGTTCCTCTAGAACCGATGATTTTGCCTTGTCATGTAATTCATTATCTAAGAGTAACCTAAGATAATGTTTGCTCTCGAACCCGAGGTGCTGGAAGCCCTGAACGACCTGAGGTCGGAAAATGTTGCCCTTCAGGAAGACGCTCTCGGCAGGCTGTACGAGTTGCTGCAAGAGGAACTCATATCTTTCGTAGAGCGTCAGCTCTACGGAATCGTGGCAGTCTCTTCGACGGATGCGTTTACCGACGGCTTAATCCAGTTTGGAAAAGCGGTTCGGGACGAAGGCTATGATCCAGATGATCCGATGAAGCTTTTGTACAAGATTGTGAGGCGACGAGCTATAAATCTTTATGCCGCGGAGAGGAGTAGAGGGCTGTACAAGAACCTTCCCATCGAAGCCCGCGATGATTGTGACGGCGGCAGCGATCAGTCTCCGGTGATCGGAGATGTCAAATATGGGGATAAAGAGCTTACGAGTGCCGATGAGGCGGATAATGCTGAGTTTCTTGGCGCGTTGCGTGATCGCGCTGAGGAATTCGACCCCGTTGAAAAGAAAGTGGCCCTGATGATGATCGATTACTCGGACGGGATGCCATTCATCTCGCCGAATGAGATTCACAAATTGTCTTTTCTTTATGATCAGCCGAAAGAGAAACTCACTCTTGTCGACGCTAAGGCAGCCCACAGGAAGGTAATAAGAGAATTCAAGAAAGTTTGTATTCGCTTTGGAAGAGCGACTGAGTAGGTTGGCGTAGAAAAACAAAGGGATGATCAAATACCTAAGAGCTGCTCTCAGATCTCCGCTCACAAAGGGTGATCCGACGAGTGAAGAGGTATCTTTGTGGAGGAGCACACCTCACCGTTTATCGGATGCGGCCGCAGCGGAGCTGAAACGTAGAGGGAATCCATTTAGGAAGAGCGGAGCGCCGAAACAAGCATTGGCACCCGCCGGTGAACTTGCGTTGGCGATGAATCGCTCGAATCCGAAAAACAAACTTAGCGCGAAGACGCTAGCTGAGCTCGAGCGCTTGCGTAAGGAAAAGTTGGCCAGCTAAGTACATGGTCGATTCGAAGGCTGAGGCACTGGCCGAAGAGGTGCTCTCTGCCCTTGAGTTGGATACCTTTCCTATCGATCCGCTCAAGATAGCGGCGGATGAGAAGATCGAATTGGCCCCTAGTTCCAACTTCGGTCGCGAGTTTCACGGGTGTTTACAGTACCACTGGCCACAGGGGAAATTTATCCTCTGTTACCCTGTCGATGCAGCTGGAGTACTCAGTCCTCGAGGCAGGTTCTCCGTTGCCCACGAATTGGGACATTTCTATAACCTGAATGATCGGACGTTCCTTATTGAAAACGCATGTAATGAAGCACTCGGTGGATTCATATGTGATGACGAAATGGAATTTGCGGCCAATTCGTTTGCTGGCGCCTTGTTGATTCCACGATCGGCAGTGCTGCCAATGATCACAGGATCTGGACTTATGGAGCTTTCCGCTCTTAAAAAAATTTCCGTCTGTTTCAATACCTCAATCCAATGTGCGGCACTTCGATATGCGAAACTGACGACTCGGTCTTGCTCGATAATCATTTCCCGAAATGGTCGAAGGCGATTTCAGGTTGATTCTGATCAGGCGCTGAAGTCAGGAGCTCGTAGGGTGCGTATGATTCCACCAGACAGTTTAGTGGCGAAGCGAGGGCCACACCTCAGCTATCCTGTAGGGCGCGATACGTTGTCGACAACATGGTTTGGGGATGACTCGAGGAGTTTTCGGATGAGGGAGGAGGCGATCGGCGTAGATGTTCCCGGGCATTCGTTGACGATGTTATCGTGGGATTCGTAAGGAACAGAGTGGGTGCTTACCCCAACGAATCCCTAGTCTTCTTTGAGATGTATTTTAGGAATACGGACCACTTTGGCGCCGAATCGAGGCTCTCTTTCGCCCTAAGGTAGGCGTAACGCTCCCGGTAGCGTTCTGTTGGCTTATAAAAGTGCATGACCGAGTCGATCTCGGCCGACACTTCGGATTGAGCAAACTCGATGCAGACCATATTGGCTACCCGACGAATCTCGTCCAGATGGTCTTCCCAGCCTTCATCCGGGCAAAAGGAGTAGTAGTATTTGATCTCCTCCTGGACCACAGTCTTGCTTTCGGCGTCGTTGTAGAAGCCAACGGTCTTAACTTCAGTCGCCCCGTGAAACGTGTTTACAAGAAAGGTCCTTACGGCTTCGCGAATGTGTTCCTCGGTCGCTGTGGGTGTTCCGTTCGTCACGGAAGGAAGGTAGAAAGCTACCCTATGGGGGGACGTCTTGACGTACGGTTCCTTACTCTTGGCCATCATCGACGGAATCTGGCAAAGTTATAGCAGGCAACAATATACCGTTCGTTTGATTGGGACCGGCGAAGATTCATTGCCTATTTCGGGGATACCATTTCTGGCTCTTGAAGAATCCTTGAGTTTACCCAGGGGATGTTGGTGTACCCGCCCTCGGCGAGCTGGGTCATAGCCCAGAGCCGCGTGTCTCGACGGCGGCGCCGGTCGCCGGCGATCTGTATCAGCTTCTTTAGCTGGGCGGGCTTTAGCTTCTTCCGGTCGCGCATGTTCATTAACCGTACAGCCTCACCGTCGCCTCTTTGATCTGTCCCAGCGTGATCCCGGCCGCCACCAGCCGGCGCTCGACCTCCACGGCGTCGAGCTCCTTTCCGTCAGGCAGGGGTACGGTGAGCTTAAGGTCCAAGAAGGCTTCCAGTACGTCCTGACGCGCTACCACGATACCTCGGCGCCTCGCGTTGGATCGCAATGGGTGTACCCCCATCGCGGCAAGGAGTGGGATCTGGGCCCTTGTTGTCGTCATGGTTTTGCGACCGTCCTGAGGTGCGCCAGCCCCTCCTCGGCCGCCCAATTGCGGTTGCCCCGAGAACGGCACCCATAGTGGTTAGGTCTCTTCCAAATATGGAGAATTATGTACAAATCCAATAGTTCCGTAACCTATTCATGATTAGTATGGTAACGGTTGGCATTCGATCGCAACGGGTGAACCCCCATCGCGGCGAAGAGTGGGATCAGGGCCCTTGTTGTCTTCATGGTCTTGCGACCATCCTGAGGTGCGCCAGGCCCTCCGAGGGACCGGGCCAGTACTTCAGTCCCCGCAGCACCTCGGCCGTCCCGTGTTTCGTCGTCGCCACTTCGAGCGGCACCCGGCCGCCTAATTGCGGGCAGACCTTGTGTAGCCACCGCTTTCCATCCTCGAGCCCCTGGATCGCGTGGCTCGCTGCGATGGTGACCTGGAGTTGGTACTTCCAGCGCAGGACGGATTTCTTATCTTTTGTAGTCACGGCTTTGGCGTTGGGCCTGGGGACGATGCAGGGGAATGACCTTTGCGGTGAGTGAGTCCTACCCCATCGGTATGGTGAAAAGGACACGAGGAGCACCGTTGCTGCGCAGGTCGCGCATCCACCGAATTCTAATGCTCAGGCCCCCATCATACTTAAATCGGCGGAATACACCATCCTTCTTTGCAATCCGTTTTGCCGCAGCAGCAGAGGTCGCAGCAATGATATGCTCGACCGCGTATCGGCAACGTTGCACGCCGTAAACTTTCAGGTTATAGGCCATAATGCTAACGGGGTATGCACTTGACTCAAAATCGGCCGTAGAAGCCTCGTTTGATTTCCTCCCTGAGGGAGTTCTTTTTCCGAAGGCTCTTTGCGTTCACCATGCGTTTGGCGAGCGCGCCAAGTTCCTCGCCCGAAAGCTGACGAACTACAGATTCAGCTTTGCCTCTCTTGCTGGGCTTTGAGGCCTGGCGGATATTCTTGGGCTTACTCATCGGGATGAGGAAATGGGGTGCTTGAGACAAGTGCATACCCCGTTAATGTTAAGGCCGCCGTGTCAGCGTAGGTCACAGCTTTGGCGTTGGGCCCGGTGGGCTTCTTCTTGGCCTCCGGCTTCATCGGGCACGAGCGCGTTGGCGTTCTAGGAGGATTTTCTCCAGTTCGTCACTCACGGTGGAAGGTGTAGCCATGAAGCGGCGCAGAGCGTCGCTTGGAGGGGCGGAGAGCTTGGCTTCGAGCTCTTTCCATGCCGCAAGGTCCAGGCAGAAGCCGCATTCGGACTGGTCGGAGGGTTTCATCCGTGTGATGTCGTGTCAGCGGAACCTGGGGAACGACGCGTCCTCAAAATGGCCATTTGCTCCCGAAAATCCCGCCATGAGGCCATGACCTCGTCGTATGTCGGGCCGCCGGTAGCCGCTGCCTCAGCATCGTGCTTCGCGACCAGCTTACGATGGAGTTCCTTTTCCTGCTGTTCGATATACGAATCCATTTAGCAGGTGGTTTTGTAGTCGGCGGCCGCAGCGCTCTCTAGGCACTCCTCCGCGACATCTATTATTTGGGTTCGGTACCACAGGATGCGGTTCGCCTTAGAGGCGAACATGCGAACCGGCGCTAGCTTCCGCTTCTTGGCCTTCATCCGAATTTCTTGATTTGCCCCAGGGCCCGGATCACCTTGGCCCGGCCCCTGGCAGTCTTGGACGCGTAGAGCGGGATGGTGGCTAGGTTGTCGTTGACCCTAATCAGCCACTCTGAGGCAACGCCTGCGTCGCGGAAGCATGACAGCGTCGCACGTGCCACCTTCGGATTAAGTGCCTCCAGGTCTAACTTGAGCCGCATCCCATTCTTGACGCGCTCGAGGTGTCGATCCCAGAACCCCTCCGCGATCTTCTGGGCGGTGGTCTGCCGTGGAGCATCCGCCATTCGCTTCGCGGCGGTCTTCGGCGACTTCATGAGAACACCCCGTGCTCCAGCCTACCCAGAACCTGTAGTACGTCCACCTTCTGGCACGCCACGGGGGGTTTGCCCCAGAGCTGGCGCATTGGCGTGGTCAGCCACACGGCCGCTAGCTCGGGCTTAACAAAAACCCGGAGCGCTCGACGGGCCACCACGTGGTCCATCCTTTCAAGGTAAGATAACTCTAGGTCTGCCCTAAATATCCTGGTTATGGCATCACTCCAGTATCCTAGGACGATGAGCTCGCGCGAGCTGGGCTTCCGCTTGGATTTGGATCTTTTAGATTTGAGCACTTCCGCACGAAACTTATCCACGATTTTCTGGATCCTCATCGTTTCATGTGATGCATACACGCCGGATATGTTGGCCGGGAATTCGGAGCCGGCAGGTCGACTCGCTGCAGTCTTCTTCAGCACCCTTCGACTGCGCGTGGATGCGGTGTGTGCTGCCAACCGCAGCCTCTTTGGTCTAAATTTTGGTCTCATTCGCTTGTTGCGCTTCCGAAAGAATGGGCTCGTGCAGGGTCAGTGTAGGATTAGGTCGGTAGCCTAGAGACGCTGTCGAGTTGCACGAGCGCTGCACCACGGTCGTCAACCTCTTGCTTTAGGTACTGGCGTTCATTCTGCGCCCGTGCTGGATTCACGGTCTCCAAGTCGATTAGTCTCTCTTCGTACCATTGAAGGTCGTCGTTGAGTTCCGTGATCGCTCCCCATAACGCGGAGATTTCAGCGGAAGCGTTGATTGAGGATTTGGGATTAGGCCTTCGATTCGTTTTTTTCATTATTCTCCGCCAAGTAAGGGCGGTTAATGGATTCCTCCGCAAGAAGGGCGCAAACGAACCAAGTTTTTTCAATGGAAACGCAAGTATCTCATGGAACGATAGAAAAGAGATTCTTGGATCCCGCTATCAGTCATGAGCACAGCACTCACCGGAGCTGGAGGGGAACACTTCGTTGCTTGCAAACAATTCTGAGCGCGGCGCATCGGGCTATAGCCGAAGAGCCCAATGACCTTGGAGGCGAAAAATTGAGCCCGGGACGTCGCAAAACATACGTACGTTCGATAAGGAACATCGGCGATGATCGGACGTGGGGCGGATATGGGTGACTTTGTACGTAATTCTGCGCGAAATTGCCGATTGGCTAGGTTCGAAAAATCGTTGGATTTACAGGCATTATGAAGGAAGGCCAACCGATCCTCTGCACCGTTCAGATAAAGGAACTTCAAACGGTACAGTATTACCCGCTGCACATAGACGAGCCACCGTTCATTGTGGTCCAAGAGATGGAGCTTGATGGGAAAAAGCAGCTCTCGTGTCTGCGTTTAAACCCGGCTGAAATTGTGCCTGACCCTGCGAACAAGGAGGAACGTCTATTTCATCGTACAAAACTGTCGAGTGAAGATATAGAAATCAGAGAGATCGATAGATAGCCGTGACTGAGCGCTCATGGTGCGGTCTACTACGGCGAGGATATTCCTGCGACCCCGGACCTCGTTCAGAATGCTATCGAATGCTTCGCTTGTAATTTACAAGCCAAGCATCAAAAGAATTTAAGCTTTTTAGCAGCTCAACGATAAAGTCATATTCGGTCTTGGGGTCCAGGACATGAATGACTGCTGCGGCTTTCGCCGAGCGGTGAGCATGAGTACCGCGGCGCTTGCCGAGGGCATCCAATTTCATTAGCAAATCAGCGCTGAAGGCTGCCGTAGGAACGCCGAGAGGGCCGAATAGCTGTGCAACATTGTGCTCTTTGATGCCGTTGTTCTCGGCAATTATCGAATAAAATTCGGGGAGATGTTTTAAGGACGCATCTTCATATCTTGCTCGGACGTCCTTAACACCCGGGTCACTGATGTTTGTCGGAACACCAAGAGGCTTACCAATCGCCGCAACAAGAAAGACAAGGGGCTCCGTCAATTTTCCACGGAGAATCCAAAGATCCTCGGTTTTGCGGGCTATCTCCTTGGCCCAGTCTTCAAGGTAACTTTCGATTTCGGCGTGGCTCAATACGAGGAATGCTCTAGTATGAGCCTGGATACGAATTGAATTTGGATAGACGCCAATTGGCGAAAAGACCTTGGGAAGGAAATGCGTCCTCAGGCGTTCGATTTCCTTTTCCAACGTCCTCCAGCGAATTGACGAGGGCATTGCAGTCTGCTGCCGCCAGTAGAAGGGATTAAGAAGAAGCAGCTCGTTGCGGAGCGGGCTTCTCGAGACCCGAGACAGGAATTGCCGGCGCAGCAAACCGCTTACCCGAAATCCTAGAAATTACGTCTGCCCACATATTTAGCCGCGTTGACGTATTTGGCGCGCCCGCCGTATCGCTTTCGATGGCTTTCGCAAATGCCGAGTCCGGAGAAAACAGATTTTCGTAAGCTTTTCGGACATGCGCATGTTTGCTTCTAAGCGCCTTGCGAACGTCTTCGTCTGATTGAAAGTAGATCAATGCATCAAAGATCGCTCGATTAAACTGGGGTGACGTGGGCTTTCGAGCCAGTCCGAATCCGAAGATCTTGATCAGATCTTCGATCCCTTTCTCGAAATCGGCGTAGGCAGAAGCCACCCGCTTTTCGAACGATTTCCAATTATCATTAAACTCTTTGAACGTGTCGTCGAGAAACTCCTTCATCCTTCCCGGATATTCTGTCGCACGAAACCTGAATGCGAGAAAACGGGCCAATATCTCGATATCGCGCATCCGAGGGTCGGGCTGCGCGGTTCCTAGAAGAATCCGTAGTCCGGGCGATGTTCCGGCGTTGTCATCTACGTAATCCGAGAAATGTCCTGGTAGCAGGGCTTGTCTTAACTCCTGAGGCGATAGGTTCACGCTTCCCGTGTTAAGCCTAAGAAACACCGTGTGCAGAAAATCTGTGTCTTTCCAATTCCGGATTACGACTGTCCGAATTGGCTGATTGCTAAGAGCGTTGAAATCGTCCCGACGAGCAGCCCTTTTTGACAACTCTTCAAATGTCGTTTGCTCGAGGTCCTTTCGAATTGTCAGCCCAGAAAGTTTGTACGCATTATTGGGCCCCTGACCGCGGCCCCAGAACTGCAAAATCGCTAGGAGCCGCTGTTTACCGTCCAAGACGATAAACTTGCCCCTCTCTTTTTTTGACTCGGCGAGGACGATTTGAGGAATCGGTAGGCCTACGATCAATGACTCGATAAAACGGCTCTTTCGATCGATCTTCCAAGCGTCGCGCCTTTGAAAGCGAGGAGATAGCTGGATATTCCCTTTCTCGAGTTGCGAGACGACAGTTTCGGTTGTCCAGTCGTTGCCGCTGACAACGGCGGCTACCGCTTTAGGCGGCAGTTGCTCTGATACGTCTTCCTCGTCGCCCTCGTTGTCCACTTCGACTTCTTGTAGAGGTGCTTTCGTCATAGCTTTTAGGGATTTACTCGTGAATAGCTTCTGAGGTTTGCATGGTGCGGACAAGCCGCATTAGCGAGGTCATAAACGCTACAGAATAGGGTTGATTTAACCTTGAGTGTGCTCCGTCAGCGATTACGGGACACGGGATAGGATGAGAGGCTGGCCGAACATCAAGGATAGCAATCACAGCATTTGCCGAACGCTATATGTAGCCCTTCCGATGCCGACTACCTCGACGTCAAGTTCATCAGAAATCCCGGCCACGACTTTGGCCAGGGCGTCCTTATTTACCGCCGTATCGGCCGGGTTGAGGATGTACTCGAGCCGGCCAAGGGGAATCTCTGTGCCGAATATTCGACCTTTTTGCGACGGATGCTCCATTCGAAGTGCACCGCTGATGCCATGTTGAGAAAGCGCTTCAAGTGCAGTCTTTTCGAGCGAGTTCAGAGTCAGGGAGACGCTGATGCCAGTTCCTGTTATGCTGTAACCCCCTTCCAAAAGGATTGCATGGGCGAAGGTGATGTCGCGGAAATCCTCTTCGGTGAGCGCTGTAACCGGCGGCAGGCTTGGGTTGACATTGAGTGCCTTTGCCAATTTTCGTGCCTTATCCAGAGTCTTAAGCAAAAGCGCTGGCGCTGCAAAAGGTGAATCGCCATTTGGCTTTCCCAATATGCCCGATGTAAGATGCCCTCCTTGGAATGAGAAGCGGTGCCGAATTGTCTTTCCTTCGGTTGCTGCCTGAGAAAGAGAAAGAAGTGCTTCGAAATAAGGAAGGTTTAAGAGCTCAATTCCTGACCAAGCTGACCAATCCCATGAGACGGTCATGGTTCCTTGGCTTGGTCGCTTTAGCTGAAGGGGTGGTGTCTTGATCTCCACGTTGAGCGGTAAGGATTCTTGTCCCCCGAGGTAAAGCATTCCAGCCGTGCCCACCGTGATCGGACCAACAAGGTGTACTCGTGGGGCATCACTCTGCTCATCCACCCAAAACTCTAGGTCACATCGTTGCGAAAGAACCGCCGAAAGTTTGAGGGCCGCGAGGGATCCTACTGGCTTAATCGCATCGAGAAGCGGAAAGTTATCGAATTCCACGGTCCCGCTCGGCAGATCAAGTGGCCGGCCATACTCCATTAGCTCTCTAAGTGGCTCGGTTTGGTTTCCCGCTATTTTTAGCCGAATCGGCACTAACTCTCGAGGTGTAAAATGGTAGTGTTTCTTGGAATCGACAACGTCGAGCTTGATATCGAATCGCGGGTCGATAGCGGTAAGGCGCGCGATTTCGCTGTTGATAGCAGCTTCAATGGTTCCGGGAAATTTTTCCCTCATGTAAGTGACCGCCCTCCTGAATGCAGACAAAAGGGCGGGTATATCATCCAGCCGATTTGCTACCGGCACCGTTACGGTCAAAGTTTCCTGGTCATTCAGGCGGTCTGCGTTTGGGAGCTTGTCGAGCCATTCCTGGACGAATACCCAGTAACCAACCTTCGCGGTCACATCGACGACGATTATGAACACAGGGATGTGAGTCGTCGCGTAATATCGTAGGTGCTTTGTCTCCATCACCTGAGTCACGATCAATCCATTGGGAACGACGGATCGGTGAGCCTTCTGCTGTACGTAGAAGACCTTGCCCGTGGGTTCTCCAGACTCAATCCGCTCTATTTCGTAATCGATGAAGGTATCGGGCAGGCGACGGCGAAGCTGCCATCCCGAACTCAAGGTTAGCCATAGCTGAACCAAAGCAGTGGCTGCCGAGTCGAGTTCGGCGTTCTCGTCAACAGTTGGGGATGACCTCTTCTTTGAAGTCATGTCGTGCGGCTTAAATTACTAAAGAATCGATGGTTTTGTCACTTCTTGGTAGGCGAACTCCGACGCAAGTAAGTAGAGGAACTGCAGAGGCTGCCCATTAACGAATTCCTGAATCCAGGGACCAAATAATCCAGCGCTCAAAGCGTCGTATTGGTGGGGTCGGTATCGCGTAATTGATCCCAGATAAAAAGTGATAGCAAAAATCGAAAGGATTTGAGGTAGGACGAACGGTTGTTCCGAAGCGGGCGCCAAATAGACGTAATATCGACGATATGGTGGCACAGTCGCTACCGTGACCCATATTTGGTCTCGGATCCCGGCGATTACAGGTTGAAACTCATCTGCTGGATATCCACCCGGATAGTTGTGGGTGGAGATTTGCTCAAAGCAGAGTAGATCCTTGCCTTCGAATTGTTCGTTGCATGCGACGCCTCTAAAGCGACCGTTCAACTGAGCTTCCGTGAGCAACCGTTGTTGCGTTACGTTCAAACGGGAAAGGTCACTTCCAACAAAATAGATGCGTAACCACATGGTCCTGGTTGCGGAGTCGTGCCAAAATTGAATCTTATGTATCGCTATGAATCGTTCCATCTTCCGCGAGCCTTGGGCCCAAAAGCGATGACCGGGGACAATTTGTGGAAGCAATACAGGAAGCTGAAAATCGGTTTGGGCGGCTAATCCAGATCCACTCAAGACCCGCATGAACTCGTCGAAGTTGTTCAACGGAGCGGGCGAACCGCTTGGGAATGCACGTAGATATGCACCTACCAGCTCGCGCGCGCCTGGACTCCGTTGCTCGGATACCCCGTGTTGGGATTGGTCGAACGTGGTCCTAGAGCCTCTCGTTAGGCAATATGCCTTCGCGAGGTTCATGAAACTGTAATACAGCGCTAGTGGACGGGCTGCGATAATTCCAGCTTGGTTTGCAGCCGCATAGAAGTCCTTCGACTGTTCTAGACAGGCCAATGCCTCTAATTGCCTGGGTCTTGGACATTGTCGTTTAATGCTGCTAGCAATCACTAACCACGGATCACGTGCAAAAAGCAGGGACTGCAGGCCGTGATGGCGGCGGCCGCTTCGTGATGGCCATAGCGAGAAGGGAATCTCTCGTCCCTTTACTTCGACCCGCTGTCCGCTTCTGGGTTGGGGTAGTATAGGCATCGTTAGCTGATCCTCGAGATTGGAGCGTAGGCGCCTTCAGCAGCTCTCAGCGAGCAAATGCTGCAATCGACCCCCGTTGCCGAATCTTGTGTCTAGGGTGCGGGTACACTGACACGCTCTTCAGTTGCGAACGTTCGAGTGCTAGGTATCCCTAAGGAATGCAAGGTGCGCTCGTATTCCTAGATATTCTTGGATTCACCCATTACACTGGCACTGACCTCGTTGGCGCAGCAAGACTCCTTGAGTCCCAGCGTGCCATTTTGAACGTGAAGCTTGGGGACGCGAACTGGTACCAGTCTAAGGGAACGCCACCGGAGCCATTCCAGGACAATCGGCTGGTCTCGACCTTTGAATACTTTTTGCCGTTCAGCGACTCAATCTTCATTGCAGCAACGGATATTAACCGGTTCGTGCCGCAACTAGCACACTTCCTGATCGCGGCATTCAACTATACGAGCCACTCCTACGCGAGCGGTGATAATCCCGAGAATGTCGAAGTTCCAGTTATAGGGCTCCACGACATCACGACGGAGCGGATTAACTTGTTCCCCGTACTCTGGCGCGGTGGGGTTAGCTTTGGGCGAATTGAATGCGTTGGATCCCATGGAATCGTGCAGGGTGAACGAACAGATTGTGCGCTCCTCGTGGGCGACGCCGTCGTTCACGCAGTAGGAATGGAGCAGCCAGGCGACGACGACGCCTTACGGAAAGGCCCGCGCCTCTTTTTCGATTCGCCGGCGTTGAGGGCAGTGACAGATCCAAGTCTTGCCCCATACTTTTTGCCAGTGCCTGGGATACCGAACTGCACAGAACTGCTTTGGCCTGCATTTCACCTTATTCCCGGCAATAATCCCGAGAACGAACTGTTAGGCCTGCACGAGCTGCTCGAACCTGCAATCGTCCTTTGGCGTTCAAAGCGGAGCACATCGATCGAACCTCACTATTTTGAGTTCATTCGATTGATTTGCCGCGGTGCCCTGCGTTGGGCGACTGTTAATGGTCTTAGTCCGGCGAAGGCGCGTGAAATCCTCGCACGGCAATTAAACCTTTTTGGCGCAACAAACTTTGCGATCTCACCTTTTGATTAAACAGGGTATGCGCGTTACGCATGTGCATAACCCAGTTATTCTATGCCAAGCTTCTTGAACCAGACTCTATTCCGCTTATTTGCGTCGCGAATCAGTTTCTCAAACGATAGCACTTCGATATAGGCCTTGTGCTGCTTGGCATATCCGAAATAACCGTCTGCGTCAGGAGTAGCCGTGAAGATGGAGCGACGGTCGATGATTGTTTTAAGAGCAGGGGTGATATCCGAGATGACGTAGACGAAGAACGGCGAGTCCGCGTTGATCACCAAGTGCCGTCCGTCCGTTTTTCGGGCCCTTCCAGCGCGGATCTCCTCGATGTATCCAAGAACTTGGTCGATCGGATTGTCGTTTCCATCGTAATCTTCGCGCTCCGGACGCTTAAGCTCGACGATCACAACCGAGCTAACCTCGTCGGACGTATTGGAAAACGCAGCCGGTTTGTTGACAATCAGAAGGTCGCAACGGTTCTTTCCTTCGATCTCAACCGTCTTGATGTCACTGAAAGGAACGTCTGATGCAAGCAACTGGTGGAACGCAAGTCGATCGTCCACGATCCAAAGATTGTGGTCTTCAAAATTAAGCTGATCCGACGTAGTGCGCCGGGGAAAGATGATATCGTGGACCGCGTCCTCGCGACTGAACTTCCCACTTGATTGTACACCGATCTGTTTCTCGTAAATTTGTAGGACCGCCTTGCGGAAAGCGACGTAACCAGCAAGTTTTCCGCGACTGGTCTCAGTGACTTCGGCGAGAATTGCTTCGGCTGTTTCCTTTGCCCTTTCTATGTTAGGATTATCCGTCTCCAGTGTTTCCATTAGGGCTCCGACGGAGTCGCGAATTTCAACCTCGTGCGCAAATCCGGCTTCGTTGATCCGGCGGCGTAGAGTTTTGTCGTCTGCGTTTGGACTGAGCGTCCTTACGAGTGAGGGCAGGTTGCGAAGGAGGGGCCGAGCTTCCGGCATTTCTTCCGTGATAACTTTGGTCACTCGGGCTTGTAAATGATCTCGGGTCTTCGAAAGCAACGGCGCCAACTCGAGTTCGACCTGGCCTATGGAGGCTTTGTTGACCGCATCCTCAGTGAGGTCTTCGGCCAAAAGAGATTCCTCTTCAGGGAAATGGAATCCAGTTCTCTCAGCGTTGACGGCTTTGTCCAGATAGGAACCGGAAATGTAACCGATGTATACCAATCCGTCGCCATCGTCGGTTGCCAGCTTCGAACCGAGATTGGGGATCTCTTTCCCTAGTTTCTTTCGGACGACCGAGCGTTCATGAGCACAATAATGGATGGAGTGTTCCTGTAGACGCGGGCCGTTCGACAGCAGGTGATCGATCTGAAACTTGTAAGAACCGATATCAAATGCTTTCGTCGTTCGAGTCTTTCCGACCGTATCCTTATAGATGTCATTGACGACGATCGCCGAAGAAGAATCATCATCCGTTATCACGATGTTCGGGCAGTCGTGAAGGAAGTATTGGAGGCAGTGTTCGAGCGTGGCGGATGCAACTCCTTCTGCTTCTCCTACAACGGCCTCACGGTACTCGTGCTTGAAGTCCTGAAGGCGGACGATCGTCCGAATCGGCCCTTCCTTTAAATTCTGCTCCTTGGATACCTTCGTTCCGTTGTGTTGCACCGCAAATTCAAAGATCCGTTGCCGGAGATCTTGTCCCTGCATGAATATGCTATCTACGGATACCGAGTCGAAGGCCACTAGCCATAGGAGCCGGCCCACACCTTTTCCTCCGCGGCTTATTTTGTAGGTTGAGTCGTAGGTCTCGAACGACTTGTAGTTCTCGTCGGTGAACCCTATCCCGTTGTCAGTTATGACGAAACTCTTAATTGGGCGGGATCCATCGATTCCATCGAGTTGGGCTTGGGATGTATCTCGCTCTATGTGAATATTGATAGAACCATTCGAGGTCTTCGCATCCTCAATGGCGTGAATCGAATTGACGATGGCTTCGAAGACAGGCCAGAGACCTTTTCTTAATGGGAGGTGACATTTCTTGAGGCGTCCTTCGAGATTGCAGTCCATGGCGTTTAAGGCTGGAGGGTTGAGAGGGTCTCTCCACCTAGTTGGTAGGGAGCAGGCCGCCTGAGAGGGCTTCGAGATCGGCGAACGTGGTTGGTTGCAGGCGAGTGTATTCAGTCTGCAACACCTTCAGATACGCCCAAGGCCTGCTGGTGAGGCGGGTTGCATTCTCACACCAGAGCTTCGCGGCGCGGTCCTTGTTAGCCACGTTCACGTCCTCCAATCCCTTGGTTTCAGCGATGTGATGAGTGCCATCGTCTGTCAGGACCACAAAATCTGGTTCGTAGTATCGAAGGTTCCCGACGCCATCCGTATATTCGATTACGAATCCAAATTGCTCCGGCAGCTTTGCAAAACGCTGCACGTCCTCGGCGTGCTCTAGAAAACGAGCGAACTCCTTTTCAAATTCGTTTTCGCAGGGCACTAGATTGAATATGGACTTGCTCGCGAGCATCGTGGCGCGAGACCAAGGGAATGGTGCTGTTTCGCCAAGAGACCTTCCTCCGTGTAGGAGCTGGGGTTCCAGTTCGGACACTGCAATCTTCTTCAGGGCTTCCGCAAATGTCTTGACCGTAACATATTGGGCCACGTTGCTCGCGATTGCTTTGACCATAGCGGGCTCCTTTAAATCCACCCGTTCTCCGAATGCCTGGACCTCAAGGAACTCCCGCACCTTGGGAGCAAGGGCGGAGAATTGTGTAGGCAGCTTCACCTCCTGGGCGATGCGCCGGGCGTAGTACCCTATAACCTCTTCGGCGGTCTGTGCCTCCGGCATGGTGTATTCTCGCTCGACCAGCTTCTGGAGCGTGATTAGGTCGATGCCCTCGTAACGGAACTGCTTCGATGCCTTGTCGTCAGATTTTTTCGGGAGCACCGGACATTTGAACGTTGTTACATCCAACGAGGCAATCTCCTCTGCGAGTGATTTCTTGCGGGTGAGGATGGGGCTGAGCACCGGAATCTGCATATCCCGGTCCATTTTCTTCGGATCAGGTGCAATGGTGACGATGACGACCTTGTCCTTACCAACCTCAAACGTTTCGAGCTGAAGGTCCTCTTCGCGTTCCAGCTGTTCAACGAACTCAATGAAGGTCTTGTTTCCTATGACGTCGACGCGTTCGGTGTAGTTGTTTCCATGGCCGCGGAACATGAGGCGCAGGCCGCGGCCGACCGTCTGCTCTGGTAGGATGTTCGCTTTCGAGGTGTACGGGCGAAGGCCAACGATGACAGTGACGTTTTGGACATCCCAGCCTTCACGGAGCATCAGCACGCTGACGATACAGTTCACCGGACTGCCTTCGGAGTCCACTTGGCGGGCTAGACCACGTGCTACGTCGAGATCTTTCTTAGAGACTTCACCGGAGCGGTCGGTATGTATGATGAGCAGCTTGTCGCCGCCGAACTCGGTCTGGTATTTATGCCGCAGCCAGTCACCGACCTCATCGGCGTCCTCTGTACTGTTCAGCATCACAAAGAGGACAGGTTTCCTTTTGTAAGGAGCGAGCTGGCTCCGGTATTCCTTCCAGCGTTCGACGCCTGCCGCGAGATAGGCTGCGTATCGTGTGCTGGCAATATCTGAGCGGGCTTCGTTGATGCCTTTTGCAATTCCTTTGAGGGGGCGTTTAACGACATTGTCGAGGATCGCTTGCTTGAGAGGGTAATCGAAGACGATCCAGGAGAATAGTTCTCCCTTGGCATGTCGCGGTGTGGCAGAGAAATCTAACTGCGCTGCCAATCCACCTGGCACCGACGTGTGCAGACCACGGATGAACTTGTTCCATTCACTACCTTCGTCGTGTGTGTGGTGAGCCTCATCGTTGACCACGACGATCGGACCGCCCCGGGATGCGATGCGGGGAGCGAAGTCCTCAATCTCTTGATTATCGGCGGGCGGTTTCGAGCCCATCATTGCAGCCATCGCGTCCGGCTCATTGTCATCGTTGCGACCACGTTCGTGGAACTGCTGGATGTTGGTTAGATAAAGGGCACCAACTGAGCCTGCCCGTTCTCCTTCGCCGCGCATGTAGCATTGAAAGTCCCAGTAGATTCTAAGCTCTTCGGGGATAATAGGGTCCGATCGGAAAATCCGAGCGCCTTCGAAGTCGGTCTTTAGGCGTTCAAAAACGATCACGTTGGGCGCGATGACCAGGAAGGTCTTCGCGTAGTCGTCTTTGGCTTCGGCCACCGCGTTGAAATACTGCCATGCGATGGCGAGAGACATGACCTTGGTTTTGCCGCTTCCAGTCGCCATTTTCACGCAATAGCGGGCGAAGTCGTCGTATTGGAGAAGCCGAGCATTCGCGGGCAAGCCGCATTGCTCCGCCATCGTTTTGAAGCGCCTCAAACCAGCGACCTCGTAAAGCCAAATGAGTGTCTCTACTGCTTCTTGCTGGAAATAATGGTAGTTGAATTTCTGTCCGCCAGGTAGGCGGTGTTCCGCTAGAAACCAATGGTTGAGTAGAATACGGGTCGTATCTGTGGCACCTCTGTATTTCTGTTCACGCCAGGCTTGCACCTTAGCGCGAATCGCTGGGACACAAGGTGCCGTCCGGACCTTGGCTTCTAGCAATGCAAGTTGCGCTGCGTCGGTCTTTATCTTGCGAGCCATGGGCTACCTTACCTTGATTCGGACGCTCTTGGTGGTGTCGTTGCCAAGGATGTCGATGACTTTCACGACAACGGTGTACTCACTTGGCTCGGAGTAGGTGTGCTCTGTTTCCAGAGCCAGATCTGCGGCCTGTCTTGTGCGGAATGTCTGCCATTCATTGTGGAAAGTATCGCTCTTGTTGTCCCAATCGACAGCCCAATAGTCGATCCATTGGCTCCAATGCTTCACTGAGCTTCTTACTTCCTCCGGAACGTCATCTGGTGGAATTACGAAGTCCGTGAGCTTAAGCTTTACCGCTCGTTTTGCTGCCTTGATATCGACAGCGAGAGCTGCCAGTTCGAAGAAGTGGATGTCTCCTTGTTCAACGGCGCGTTTGTCCATCACGTCTCGTGGAATTCGGAGGAACCTTATCTTGAGATTAGCCTTGGCCGCTTGTTGTTTGGCGACCTCATTGATCTCAAAAGCGAAATCCCAACCGAGAACGTCGACGCCGCTCGTTTCCGGAGCATTTTCTCCTGTTCCAATGGCCTTGCGGAACTCAATGGCGATGTTCGATACGTCGCCGATGCTGATAGGTGCGTCAACGGCGCCGACATGCACCATCCGTCCACTCTTGATCCCATGTAACCAGGTGTAACCTTTAGTCGGCTTTGCGTGGTAGAGATCGATAATGAACGCTGTGTAGGCGGCGTGCCGACGGGAAAGCTCCTCTGTGGTCTCGGCACTCGCGCCGGTTTTGAACTCTGAGCCGGCCCAGAGCTGTCGTTCGTACTTGCCTAGATTCTGGACGACAAAAGGGCGAACACCCTTAATGGAGAGCAGGCGCTTGCGGGCCGTGTGGATGGCAAACCGGCCGAGATCGCAAGTGACCCAGCGACGTTTTAGCTTTTCTGCGACCGTTGCCGTGGTTCCTGAGCCGCAGAAACAGTCCAAAACAAGATCCCCTTCATTGCTGGCCAACTTGATCATGCGTTCCAGCAAAGCTTCTGGTTTTTGGGTAGCGTATCCAACCGCCTCGATTGCTTGGGAGTTAATCGCATTTATATCGGTCCACATATCTTGCAAAGGGAGCCCCGGCATTTCGTCCAAGTATCGTTTGTACCTAGGCACGGCCCCAGGGCTTGGCTGCACGATGCGCCCCGCCTTGTATAGCGCATCCATGTTTTCGCGTTTATAGCGCCAAAACCTCTTAACCCCGAGAAACTCGAAATTAGGATTACCTTTGGCTGCGCCTCCTGGAGCGGTAAGATTGTCTAGTTCATATCGGCGCCCTGTCTTTGCTTCAATATTGCTGTAATGCGACGCCAAGTATTTTTCGTCGTAAGCGGTATACTGCATGTTCCAGCAGTATCTCTCCGATTTGGAGTATAGAAAGATTGACTCGTGGATGCGCCCCATATGCGTAGCCCCTTGCGTCGTGTCGCCTTTCGCAGTCTGTCGTTTCCATACAATTTCGTTCACGAATCTTTCCGCTCCGAATACTTCATCGAGTATGGTCTTGGCGTAATAGCTCACATGCCAGTCGAGATGGATAAATATAACCCCATCTTCAGCAAGAAGTTCGTGAAGCAATACGATTGTCTCATGGAACCATTGGAGGTAAGAATCCAAACCGCGTCCCCAAGTGTCGCGATATGCTTTTTGCTCAATGATGTTCGGCTGCTTTGTGAAATCGACAGATTCTTCGTCCGCCGTGTCAGGGTGATCTGGAACCGTTGCAGTGAATGAAAAATCAGAATCGGTATTAAATGGTGGATCGATATAGATTAAGTTCACGCGGCCTGAGAATTCTGGCAGCAGCGAGGGTAGGACGTATTTTTTGTCGCCCCAAACTAAACGATTGCGCCAACTGTCGGTGCCGAAGGTTCCAGGAGAATCGAACGAGAGCATTTTTTGGCGCTCTTGAGCCGACTCATTGACGGTCTCGATTGTTTGAAATGGAAGCGAAACCCGGAGTGGGGCGACACGCTTTCCGGCGCTGTCGTACTTGCCATCCCAAATGAGTTCGGTGTGAGGCATAAAAAGTGTTGTTGAATGGTTCGGTACTCAGTGCCTATGCGGGGAAGTTGGACCTTTGCTGGAAAGGCGCTGTTGGATGAGGTAGCGAGTGCCCGGAGTTTGATTCAATCGTTTGGAAAATCGGCAGTCGATCCAGAAGAGTAGCTGTTTTTTTAAAGGAGCTGCATTCGGCGCACTCTCTCCACTCGTTGGCGAAACGAGCCGCTTGAGATCTTTAGAAGCAACCCGTCATCCGGGTGCCCGGAGAAGTCGAAGAAGCTTGTGGGGTCACGAATTAGCATCTGCCCCAAGGATCGCTTGAAAGCATCTTCAATTCCAAATCTGACTGCAAAAGCTCTTGCCCTGCAAAAGACGGCTTCGGAGTCTTTAACAAACGACGAGGTATCGGTGGATTTGAGGGGATGGCGAAAGTGTGGTCCATAGCCGTCGAGATCGATCAGTTTGAGAGGCGTATGCCTTCCGCGTAGAAACTCGGGGTCCTCACCTTCGAGACGTTGGAATGCCGTGAAAGCCAAGAATTGTGCAATTTGTAGTGGGTGTTCGGTTGCGAATGCAGCCGCGCTTCCGGATTCGTCTGCGTCGTGCATGCGCTCGACGAGAATCCCACTTCTTATTCCTTTTCCCTTCGAGCATCGCTCGAAGAAGGCAGCCCATGGTTGAACGGGGATACCGATTGCTTCAGCCACATGGTAACCAGCGATTTCAGACAGGGAACGTGAATCTGATTTCCTCAACCATTCACGGCCGTTCCACCGCACCCACCGATGGTCTTTATCGCTTGGTCGCCAGCATCTGATGCCTTCCCAGTCGGTGCCCGAGAAATCCCAGAAACCTTGATCGCCCATTGGCTTGACTCTCATGGTCGTCATGGCTGGTGGATTAAGCATACAAAATTGTGCGGGCAGCTTTCGCGTGCTGCGCACTGGAGGATTTTCTTCCAAGGACTAGGGCGCTGGTTTGCCTTGTTAAATCCGACAATTTGCTGGTCGCGGAGATAGAATGCTTAGGGATCGGAATTTTTGTATAACGAATGCTTGGAAAGCTCTTTGACGTGTCGGCGACGTTCAGAGAGAGAGTCAATAGAGGCCTAAGACATTGGAGAACAGATTATTACCGCGCCGTTAACGTTGGGAAGAGTGGGCAAATCACGGAGCATAGAAGAAGATTGACGTTTCTCGTCTAGGAGACGCCGACGATTTGGTTATTTAGTCACGAACAGCCTTGGCGTAAACGATGGTTCTGGAATGGGTCCCTTAGCTCCAATGAATTGGTTGGCTCTAATGATCGACGTCGTCTTGTTGGCCGCGTTGATCTGGAGCACTTGCAGGGGAGTGCGGGCAAACACGATTCTAGGGCGCATCGTCGCCGATTGTGTCGTCTATCTGGTCGTTATTGCGCTGATCTTTTTCGGTACCCTCCTTCAACAGGTAGCGGGTTTTCTATGGTTTGATACCTTCGGCGACCACCGCATGTTCGAGCATACGGTATTGGGGTTCAGTAGCATGATTCTGGATGCGACCGATGGTATAGATCAGACACTTTTCCCGTCGATTGCGTTCTCGGCTCTTAGCGTGTTGGCGCCGCTGGTTCTCGCGAGGATGGGCTGGAAATGGCTTCAGGCGCGCTGGGCTCAGGTACTTTGCGGTACTCTCGCTTTCATGGTTGTACAGTCAGGCATCGATTGGGTCCAGGCAGCCCTTGGATGGAATTGGTTCGTTCGGCCTGTTCTTTGGCAAAGCTACGTCGCTAACGTGTGTGGAGCTCCCTTCCTTTGTGTTTTTGTGACCTGGTTCTACTACAGGTTTACTCCAGTGATTGTTGCGGGCTTTACCCCATCGCGGAAGCTGCTGCTTCGGCGGTGTATCTCGATCTTTGCTGGAGTTGGAGTTGGCATATTCCTCTTTGGATATCGAATCCCGGAGCCATTCGTGTTAACGTTTGCAATCCCGCGATTTGCCCGTTTGCGCCATGCGATTGCAACTCCGGTATTATCGCAGGTATTGAGGACGAAGAAGATCTACGAGCTAAGTGGGACTGCCTTCTCTCCGTTGAGAATCCGGTCAGTTTATGCGCCGGTCCATTCGTCACCTTTGTCGATAGCAGTGAGCCGAGATCGTTCACTGGGGCTCGATACGGTAGACACGAGTATGCTGGATCAGCTTTTCAGCAGAGAACAGGTGTCAGCGCCGATCCGCATCGATGGGGGCGGATTACTGGTGTCTTTCGGCCACAATCCTTCTAGTCAGAATATCGATTTCGATACCTTATCCGTAATATGGACGGATCTCGTGATTAGTCGACTTGAGGTAGCAATTGGTGCCGGGCCGGAGCACCAGGAAGTGTTCCGGGTTCATGCCCGCTTTACCTCGCCGGGGATTTTGACGGCGACGACACCGATCAATGCGCCATTAAAGTGCGAGTTAATCCAGATGTGGCGCCACTACGATTCGCACCCGATCCTAGGCAAGGTGGCGACAATGTTTAGCATGCCAATGGATCCTCCCATTAGCTTTGCCGAGGAAGGGCAAAGTCCTCCTTTGTTTGTATCCAAAGAGCCGACCGCATTTAGGCTGTCGCTTTTGCTGAAGCCGCCGCTGCCAAACGCCATCACGTTCAATTCGCTAAATGCTCTAGATTTTGATGTCCATGGCCCTCTTGATAAGAGCGGTTTCTTCGGGGGATATGCATTTGCGGATGAAATTGAGGTCGTTGTAGATGACGGTGTGATTCGGATGTTCTCAACAGATGAGAACCTTCGAGATGGTGATCGAATCGTAATTCGGGGAGAGACACCATTGTTGATCGAGGTAAAGAATTCCGGTGCCCTTAAGGTCACTGGTTCATTTGAGACACTAACCATAAATGGTGACCAGACGCGAAACACGCCGTGGGACAGATGCGACGGCTACGTGCGAGCAGGTATCGTGGGCTCTTTAGGCTTGGTAGTCGCTTCTTTGGGGAGATGGATGTGGGGAACACCAGCGGCGAAGAAGCAAAGGGTCTGACCCTGTCTGAAAGAATTTGGCGTGTATAGGCACGGCATTGCCTTAGCGATGGCTGAATGCTTTTGGGAGATAGGCTCCGGACTCATTTACCTGGAGCCCAATTAAGATATTGGATTACAGGAGTTAACGTCTGCCGCCGGCAGCCAATTCAACGGAAATGATAATAATGTCTTCGACCAGAAATGATGGGGAGTTCCCGCCACTCCCCATCATTCTCGCCCTTCACTCCTGAACATTCGTGCCCGCACTCCTCATCATTGTTACCCAGTCCTCGGCATTATTACCCTCTTACACACTCAGCGGTACTCCTCCCCGGTCGTGGCGTTGATGATCTTGAAGTTCTCGATG
>OCZU010000221.1_pt1 | contig 41151 bp, 33 predicted proteins | sample 1539001 | NCBI WGS metagenome assembly OCZU01 (sample SAMEA3539306, study PRJEB22396) | soil metagenome | biome: tundra; feature: field; material: soil | place: USA | collected 2010-05 | depth 0.15 m | reverse complement strand
CTGAGTCCCCGGAACCTTAAAACCAGACAATCGCCTTTGAAGGTAAAGGCGCAGCAGTCAAATCTCAAGGAGGCAATTTACATGAAGAAGCTTCTCCCAATCCTATTTATCGCAGTACTGGCACTGGTTGCAGTGCCAGCTCACGCAGATACCACCACCTGCCCGACGGGCGCCTTAACTGCATATTTGGTTGGTGGCTTTACCTGCTCAACTGGGACGCTCACATTCTCCAATTTTAGCTTTGCTCCCGGCGGCAGCATGCCAACGGCAGCTAGCGTGGGTGTCACCCCGATCACTACCGGCGTCGACGGATTTAGTTTCAACCCGTCATTGAGCGTGAACAACTCCGGGCTCGGTCCTGCTTTCATAGCCCAGGAGAGTGACTTGACAATCTTTTACACGGTCACAGGCTCAAGCATAACCGACTTGGAACTTGGATTTAATGGGGCTTACAGCGGCACGGGCTCTGCGGAAGTAACTGAGCAGTATTGCCTAGGCTTTGCTTCCATTAGTGGTTGCAGCTCAGGTCATCCTGCTGGCACAATACAGGTTACCAATCCTCCAGCGAACTACAGCCAGAGTGTCACTTTCGCCCCGGTGAGCGTGCTTGCGGTCTCGAAGGACATCGAAGTGCAAACCGGCTCATCTTCGGGAACCGCCGGACAGGCGAGTATTTCAGTGGTTTCCAACCAGTACTCGGTTCCTGAATCGGCCAGCTTGACGCTGTTGGGCTTGGGTTTGCTCGGGTTGGCGGTAGCCAAGCGCAGCAAGCTGGGCCAATTGTCACTATAATTCTTTCGGGAGGACTTTTAGGCCTCCGTTGCTGCTCTCAAAAGCGACTGTCTAGGTTCCGCAGGCTGGCGAGACGCAAATCCGAACAGGATTCGCGTCTTGCCAGGACTGCTTTTCCTGGCATCAAACGACTCCTGTCTATTTTGACTCGCTTCGATTTATGGCCCACCATTGTGTGTAATTCCGTCGCTTGAGCAGGTACTGCCGATTATTCACGTCACAAAGCAATCGAAATAGCAGTGTGAACGCTCAGCGGCATGGCGCTCAGATCGTCCGAGTATCCCGGCCGTTGCGGGGACTCTACGCGGAGAGGTTTGCATCCGCTGTGGCGACTTGCTATGCTCGAATTGCCTCATGAGCGCCTGTGGCAATCATTGTTTGAGTGTACGCTGGGCTTCCGCTTCGGCCCCTTCGCACAAGACTTCCAACAGAAAAGGTGCTGCATGATTTTCTCGATGACCTGCAAGAGCGCGGAATTGCGCGAGCCGGTGGAAACCGCCGCCGCCGCGCACATCACCAAGCTGGGAAAACTCCTAAACAGTTACTCTCCAGACGCAGTACAACTCCGTGCCGTTATTGCCAAGATGGCTCGCAAGGAAGAATATAGCCTTACATTGAATCTTTCTCTGCCGACAGGAAACCTACATTGCGTGGGAACTGGCTCTCATGTGCGCGCCAGTTTGAAGATGGCATTCGCTGAGCTCGAATCGCAAATCAAGAAGCATAAGGATCATTTGCGCCACGATGCCGAATGGAAGCGCAAGCGTCGGAGAGCGGGCACGCTGGCCTAGTGTCACGAGTCGAAACGTGATCTCATGTCGACGGTGTAGCGATTCCACAGAGTCGAGAGTGGCGCTGGCAGAAATAAAAATGGCTTTCGAGTATTGGCTAATTGAATCCAGTATCATATCTCAAATCAAATTTACCCCGGATCGGATGTTCAGGTTTCGGAATTCTTGCCTGGCCTAGTTTTCGGAGAGCGTTCTTCCGCCGCGATCAAGCCGGAGTGCGTCTGGAACAGTATCCCAAGGACGCGAGATGGGAACGGTTGCAGCAGGTTCGTGGCCCTAGTTTGGGTAAAACTTTGCCCCGAAAAGGTTTTCAACTTCGGGATAGAAATGTTCATACATATTTGACCGAGCGAAAGCACCTAAAGTTGATCGGCGCCGCTAACCACATCATAAGTCCTTGTTTTATAGTGAGATACCAAAAAACATAGGCAATTTCCCAAGCAAATGATTTGCCCTTAATATGGCACCTAGTGTGCTGTTCTAGGGGTAGGAACGGTGACGTCCCTGGTCACCATCGGCATAAACCGATGGGACTCTTGTGGCGGTAGCCCATAAACCCGAGCCAAAGATGACCACTTTCCCGAGTTCGGACAGCAGCTTGGAGACGGTAAAGGTGGGACTTAGCACCTATCAACACCCGTGGTTCGCTCTCCAGGTGCGCACGCAACACGAGAAAAGTGTTGCCCAGTTTCTGAGTGGCAGAAGCTATGAATGGTTTCTGCCGATGTACAAGTGCCGCAAACGTTGGTCAGATCGAGTGAAAGAAGTAGAGACTCCTCTCTTCCCTGGATACTTGTTCTGCCGTTTCAACCTCATGCAGCGGTTGCCGATTTTACAAACCCCAGGAGTTATTCAAATCGTTGGGTACAACCGGCAACCAGTGGCTGTGGAAGAATCCGAGATTCAAGCGATCCAGATGCTGGTGGTTTCGGGACTTCCTAAGCAGCCCTGGCCATTCCTTCATACTGGCGACAAGGTCCAGATTGAATCGGGGCCGCTACGCGGGATGACGGGGATCCTGACCGACTTCAAAGGAAAGCACCGCCTGATCGTTTCCATCACTCTGCTGCAGCGCGCGGTTGCGGTCGAGATTGATTCCGCGATGGTGACAGCGCATCGCGGCACCGAAGAACAACGAGCGGGACGAGCTTATCCGCAGCCGCGTCCGATACCAGTTGGAATCTAGCAAGCGAGGCTCGGGATTTACGAAGGTGAGTTTGGAAGAGCAGCACGGGATCTAAAAGACCAATGGCCAAACTAAGCGTATTCAGCGGCACCAAGACGAGCGACAGCGAAAGTCACGCTGACAGCGGGGGTCATAGCATGGCGGTAACAGAGAGTGCAAACGGCTTGCTCTCCGAAGAACGGTTTCGACAGATGCTGTGCCGAGAACGAAAGAGATCAGAGCGCTCCCGAAAGCATCTGCTGCTGATGCTGATTGATGAAAAAGGCGCGATTCCTGTGAAGGGCGAAGCCACGTTTTTACGGCAAGTCGCGGATTGCCTGAAAGAAACCATGCGCGAGACGGACCTGTTGGGCTGGTATGAGGCGAATTCAGTTTTCGGCGTCATCTTCACCGAACTTGGACAGACCGACATCAAGGTGGCAATGAATGTAATTCAGGCGAAAATAACTGCCTGTCTTCAGAAATCGTTCAAGTCGAGCCAATTGAATAAGATTTTCGTATCGTTCTATGCATTTCCCGACGGGTGGGAAGGCAATGGAAACGGAGAAGGGCATTCGATCAACCCTTCGCTCTATCCCGACTTGTTCGAGGCCAAAGAAAGAAAAAGGCTCTCCTTATTCGTCAAGCGGGCGATGGACGTTGCAGGCAGTTCGGTTGCTTTGGTGCTCTCCGCACCCATCTTCGTCGTTCTTGCAGGTGCGATCAAACTGACTTCCAAGGGGCCGGTGTTTTACCGGCAAGAACGCATCGGCCAGTACGGTGTGCGTTTCGAATTCCTGAAGTTCCGCTCCATGAAGGTTTCGAACGATGCCGATACACACAAAGATTACATGAAGAAGTTCATCGCGGGAAATGCGGCGCCAGTTACCGCCAACGGGAACAAGGATGGAAGCGCGAGCCCGGTTTACAAGATGACGAATGATCGGCGAGTGACTTGGATTGGCAGGATCATGCGCCGCACCAGCCTCGACGAACTTCCGCAGTTCTGGAACACGCTGAAGGGTGAAATGTCACTGGTTGGCCCGCGACCCCCGATCCCTTACGAAATCGAAGCGTATGACGTCTGGCATCGCCGGCGCCTGCTGGAAGTCAAACCCGGAATCACGGGATTGTGGCAGGTTCACGGGCGAAGCAGGACGACTTTCAATGAGATGGTCCGATTGGACCTTCAATATTCCAGAACCTGGTCACCTCTGCTGGATACAAAGATTCTCCTTCAAACGCCTCGTGCAGTGATTTCTGGTGACGGCGCTTACTAAGCGGATCGCCGTCGCAATAAGTGGTTTGGACGGTTCTGTGTACTGCCAAAGTGGATTCGCTGCAGGTTACTTTTGTAATTCCTCTCTGTTTTTCGCCGCAAGCTGATATGGATCTGCGGTCACCGTCGTGACTCCCCGCACGCCGAGTCCAAGCGGAAGGTGGAAAAGATGGCAACCGACACCGTTATCGGGCATTCCAACGATCCTCACTCTCAAAATGCCGGCCGAGAAAAGTTTCTTCGAGTAGGGGTCATCGGCTACGGTTACTGGGGTCCAAACATCGTTAGGAATTTTCACGGACAAGAGCGATCCCGGGTTGTAGCCGTGTGTGACAAGAGTCCTAAGTCTCTGAAGCGAGTGCTGCAGACATACCCGGATATGCGCACCACCGATGACTGCAAAGAACTGCTTACGGCTACGGACATTGACGTAATTGCTGTCGTTACGCCGGTGTGGACCCATTATGAACTTGCAAAGACCGCACTCGAGAATGGCAAGCATGTTTTCGTAGAAAAGCCCTTCACCTGCACGACAGCGCAGGCGGAAGAGCTGATCGAACTCGCCGACCGGAAGAATTTGAAGATTATGGTGGACCATACGTTCTTGTTTACGGGTGCCGTGAAGCGCATCCGTCAGTTCATGGACGATGGCACGCTGGGAAACCTGTATTACTACGATTCGACGCGAGTGAATCTGGGGTTATTCCAGCACGACGTGAACGTCATCTGGGACCTGGCGCCTCACGATCTATCGATCATGGATTACCTCATCAAGGAAAAGCCAGAAGCGATTGTAGCGACCGGCGAGCGGCATCTGAACGGAGTCGCCGACATCGCGTTCATCAACATCTTCTATCCGAACAACATCATCGGTCACATTAACGTGAACTGGCTTTCACCCGTGAAAGTGCGCACGACGCTGATTGGTGGCGAAAAGAAAATGCTGGTGTGGAACGATCTGGAAGCTGACGAAAAGATCAAGGTTTATGACAAGGGCGTGCAGATGACGAGCGGTGAAGGTGTATATCAGTTGCTGGTCAGCTACCGTTCGGGCGATATGTGGGCGCCGCGCGTGGAGCAGGTCGAAGCGCTGCGGGAAGAGGCTTCGTACTTCGCCGACTGTATCCTGAATGACAAAAAGCCCTTCAACGACGGCATCGCGGGTTTGCACGTGGTGAAAATGCTGGAAGCTGCGGACCGGTCCCTGGAGCAGAAAGGCAAGATCATCCAACTATGACCGATTACGTTTGCATCGCACCCGACGTCAAGCTCGGCAAAAATGTCAAGTTGTCGAAATTCATCAACCTGTACGGTTGTGAAATCGGCGACGAAACGAAAATCGGTGCATTCGTCGAGATTCAGAAAAACGCGAGAGTGGGAAAGAACTGCAAGATTTCAAGCCACACATTCATTTGTGAAGGCGTGACGATCGAGGACGGCGTCTTCATAGGACACAGCGTCACGTTCATCAACGATTCCTATCCCCGCGCCACCGCGGAAGGCGGGCAGTTACAAACGGAGAAGGATTGGAAGGTTGAGTGTACGTTGATTAAGAAGGGCGCCTCAGTAGGCTCGGGAACGACGATTCTTGCCAATGTGACCATCGGTGAAAACGCTATTGTGGGCGCCGGCAGTGTTGTAACGAAGGATGTGCCGGCAAACACGATCGTGGCGGGGAATCCCGCCAAGGTGTTGCGATACATCACCAAGGAATTGAGGACTGCATGATGACCGAGGGAAATATCCCATTCCTGGATTTGGTTACCCTTCACAAGGAACTCGAGCCGGAATTGATTCCGGTGTTTCAGAAAGTTCTTCGAACCGCGGGATTTGTAGGTGGACCCATGGTGGAGGAGTTTGAGCGCGAATTCGCGAAGTTCTGCGACGTCAATTACTGCGTTGGGGTGGCCAGCGGCACCGACGCAGTTCGATTTGCGCTGATGGCCGCGGGAATTCAATCCGGCGACATCGTAGTCACTGTGCCGCACACATTTATCGCTACGACGGAAGCCATTTCGCAGGCCGGAGCACGGGCCGATTTCGTGGATATCGAAGAGAGTACCTGCTGCATGGACCCCGTAAAACTTCAGGAATATCTGGAGAACGAGTGCTACCTTGACCGCGAGACCGGCAGAGCTTTTCATCGCAAACTGAAAGCGCCTGTGACGGCCGTGGTTCCGGTGCATATTTATGGACAAATGGCGGACATGGATCCGATTCTTGAACTAGCCCGCCGCTATAAATTGATTGTCGTTGAAGACGCATGCCAGGCACACGGCGCGGAATATTTTTCACGTGAAGAGAACCGTTGGAAAAAGGCTGGCTCGATGGGCCGTGCAGCTGCGTTCAGCTTTTATCCCGGCAAGAACCTGGGCGCATGCGGGGAAGCGGGAGCAGTAACGACAAATGACGAAGAAATGGCACGCAAAATGCGGATGCTGCGTGACCACGGCCAGGCGAAGAAATATTATCACGACGTTGAAGGCTACAACGGCCGGCTGGATGCCCTGCAGGCGGGGATATTGACCGTGAAGCTACGCCATTTGCCGGAATGGAACCGCAAACGCCAGGAGGCCGCGAAGCGCTATCACGAAATGTTTTCAACCGCGGGCGGTATTGTGGCGCCGCACCAGCCGGAATGGTCGCGTTCTGTGTACCACCTCTACGTGATTCGTGTTCAAGATCGAGAAGGACTGCAAAAACACCTTACCGAAGCCAACATCGGAACAGGAATTCACTATCCAATTCCACTCCATCTCCAGAAAGCTTATGAGAATTTCGGATATCAGCGTGGAGATTTCCCGATAACCGAAAAAGTTGCATCGGAGATCCTTTCGTTACCCATGTATCCACAATTGGAAGCCGAACAACAGCGGCGGATTGCGGAGGCAGTTGAAGAGTTCACGTCGGTTCGGTTGTCTTCCTAGTGGGCATACCTGACTCGATCCGTTGCTGCAGTCCCTCGGACGGGCGCGAAGCGAACCAGTGACCTTGATCGTCGAGCAAGAGAATATGCCTCAGCGCCTCGAAATTGCTCCCGGGCAATCGGGTTCGGAGATGTCCGTTCCTCGCAAAGGAACTTCCATGATAGGAGTCGACGACTCCGGATTTGTTCAGACCCCTAAGAAGATCTGGATCGATTTGGATAATTCGCCTCACGTCCCGTTTTTCCTGCCAATTATCGAAGAGCTCAAGAAGAAAGGGTATGAAATCATCCTCACGGCCCGGGATTCCTACCAAGTCAGTAAACTCTTGGAGTTTTACCATCTCCCCAGCAAGGTAGTAGGGAGCCACTGGGGCAAGAGACGCATCCTCAAAATAATCGGAACCTGTTGGCGTGCGCTGCGCTTGCTCCCCGTCGTCATATTCAAGCGGCCCGACCTTGCCATTTCGCATGGATCGCGGGCCCAACTGATCAGTTGTTTTGTCTTACGGATCCCAGCTCTGATGATTTACGATTATGAACATACCGCGACGATGGGTTTCATCCGGCCAGACTGGCTCTTTTCGCCTCAGTACATTCCAGAATCCTCTGACTCCTACACCCGGAAACGGGAGATGAAGTATCCCGGACTCAAGGAGGACGTATATGTTTCTCGTCTGCGACCCGACTCTTCCGTGATGAGTCAACTGGGATTAGACGGGTCAAATTTGGTGGTGACGGTCCGCCCCCCTGCCACCGAAGCGCATTACCACAATCGGGAAGCGGAAGCCTTGCTCACCGCCGCGCTGAATCTTTTCATGCGCGAGGCCGATGTACGGGTGATCCTGCTCCCTCGTAATGAAAAACAAGCAAGAGCCTTGCGGGATACGTGGGGAGAGTGGATCGCGAAACGCAAGATCATAATTCCGGAAAGCGTCGTCGATGGTGTCAACCTCATTTGGCTTTCGGATCTGGTGGTGAGTGGCGGCGGTACGATGAATCGAGAGGCGGCAGCACTGGGCGTTCCTGTGTACAGCATATTCCGCGGACCGATTGGTGCTGTAGATAGGTTCCTTGCTGCGGAGGGTCGCCTTGTACTTCTCGAAAGCGTCGAGGATGTCCGAACCAAGATCGTTCTACGGCGTAAGAAACCGCCCCATCGAAATGCTACGGATGAAAGCCCTACTCTAAAACGTATCGTGGAAGGGATCGTTTCAATCGCGGAGCGTCATTGTTTGCCGGAGCACCGCTAGCTGCCGGCCTGAGTTGCCCTGGAGAGCTTTTTGTCATCATCCACACACTTCAAAGTTGTTACAGTGGTTGGTGCGCGGCCGAACTTTATGAAGGCTGCGCCAATCATCCGAGCAATCCGCGCCAGCAATGAAGAGGGTAAGAATCCCCGGATTGATCATGTGCTCGTACACACCGGACAGCACTATGACGCAGTCATGTCGGATCGTTTCTTCTCAGATTTGGATTTGCCAGTCCCCGATGCCCATCTGGGCGTGGGATCGGGTTCCCACGCGGCGCAGACCGCGGAGATCATGAGGAAATTCGAAGACGTGCTGTTGAAGGAGAGGCCTGCCGTGGTGGTTGTGGTCGGGGACGTGAATTCGACCATCGGCTGTTCCCTGGTTACAGCCAAGATTTCCTTCGGCTCAACCGGTTCCAGGCCTCTGATTGCTCACGTGGAAGCGGGGTTGCGGTCTTTCGATCGTTCGATGCCCGAGGAGATAAACCGCATCGTCACCGATCATATTTCAGATTTGCTTTTTGTGACCGAAGACAGCGGCATCAAGAATCTGCACAACGAAGGCATCTCAGCCGAAAAGATCCACCTGGTTGGCAACACCATGATCGACTCGCTTCTCGCGTTCCAAGACAAAGCAGAGGCTTCGATGGTGTTGGAACAGTTGGGTCTGCGCGGGCGAACCCAGAAAAATGGCACGAGCAACCCGATCGCCCCTTATGCACTCCTGACTTTGCATCGCCCATCAAATGTTGACAGTCGGGATGCGTTCTTGAATATCCTCGAAGGACTGGAGGAACTCGCAACGGATTGCCCCATCTTTTTCCCTGTGCATCCTCGAACACGACAGCGAATTAGGGAATTCGATTTGGGCCTCCACGTGGGCGCTGAAGCCGCCCAGGTCAATATTGATGGCCATGATGCGCGCAACAATCGCCGGGGAATCATCCTGACCGACCCGCTCGGCTACTTGGACTTTCTTTGCTTGATGAAGCACGCGCGCATCGTGGTAACAGACTCAGGCGGCATACAGGAAGAAACGACATGTCTGGGGATTCCCTGCGTTACAGTCCGAGAAAACACTGAACGCCCTGTGACTGTGGAGAGCGGGACAAACATCATCGCGGGGACCACGAAAGAACGGATCGCAGGCGCGATCCGACGGCAAATGCATAGAAAAGGCGCAAACAGCATCCCGAAGAATTGGGATGGGCAAGCCGCAACGCGCATCGTCGAAATTCTCGTCCGGGCCAATGCGGTAAGGACTTCATCGGCGTGCCAGCCAGTAATTCCGCAATCGTTAGCCTGAGTTGCCTGCCGATGGCCGCGATTGATCCAGCGAAATTTAACGATGAAGCAAGAGTTACTACGCAAAAGCTCCTTGCCTATTGCCAAGCGAATGATTGGGCGGGCTATGACCCTTATGATGCGTTGAACAGCAGAGTCTTCAAAGCTTTGCCGTTTCTGGATTTCAGACGTCCGCGGCTTGTTCTCACCCAGGGCATGAAGCGGTGTCCAATTAATCTTCGGCGTCTATTGCTTATTCCAAAGGGACAGAATCCCAAAGCGATCGCGCTGTTTCTCTCCGCCCTCGTCAAGCTGTCCAGAATCGGGCTTGCCAATCAGCAAGACGTCGAACAGATGGTCAAACGCCTGGCCGCGCTTCGCTCCGCCGGCCATTCTTATTGGTGCTGGGGCTACAATTTCCCCTGGCAGATGCGCGACGAAATCGTCCCAGCGGGCGCACCGAATCTGGTCGGGACGTCTTTCGCTGCCAATTCGCTCCTGGATGCCTACGAGCAGCGCCAGGATTCAAGCTGCCTGAGCATGGCGGTAAGCGCAGCGGAATACGTTTTGGATGAGCTCTATTGGACTGACGGCGGATCGGTGTCTGGTTTTCGCTATCCACTACCGACGGCGGCGTTTGAGGTTCCAGTCCACAACGCGAATTTTCTTGGCGCCGCTTTGTTGTGCCGGGTTTCCAAGCAAACAGATGAGCGTAAATTCCTGGATGCTGCCTTACGAGTTACCCGTTACTCGGTCTCAAAGCAGCGCACGGATGGGTCCTGGGACTACGGCGACGCAGCATCACAGCAGTGGATTGACAACTTTCACACGGGATACAACCTCTGCGCGTTACAAGCAATTGGCCGGTATATCGGGACAACAGAGTTTGAATCCTGCGTTCGGCGTGGTTTTGAGTTCTATCGAGCTAACTTTTTTCGCGAGGACGGCGCACCGAAATACTTTCACAACCGCACCTATCCAATAGACATTCACTGTGTGGCCCAAAGCATTATTACCCTTCTCGCGTTTAGAGATCTCGATCCGGACAATCTCACATTGGCGCGCAAGGTTTTGACATGGGCCATGAATCACATGTGGGACGACCGAGGTTTCTTTTACTATCGGGTCCTTCGTTCCTGCACCATCCGCACGCCATATATGAGATGGTCCGAGGCTTGGATGCTTCTGGCGATGTCCGCGTTCCTGTCCGAATCGGATATCGCTCCGAGAAATCCCACAATTTACGGCTCAAGAACGCTGATTGAGACGCAATGAACCTTCCGACTTACGTTCTTATTACACCGGCACGGAATGAGGCTCAATTTATCGAACTGACGATCCAATCTGTCGTGGCCCAGTCGATCCGACCCTTGAAATGGGTCATAGTCAGCGATGGTTCAACCGATGGCATGGACAATATCGTGAGGAAATACGCGACCGATCATCGCTGGATCGAATTGGTCCGAATGCCCGAGCGTCAGGAACGACATTTTGCTGGAAAGGTTCATGCTTTCAACGCTGGATACGCCAAAGTAGATGGCTTGGAGTATGACGTTATTGGCAACCTCGATGCTGATGTCTCCTTCGACCCAGAGTATTTTGAGTTCCTGATGACAAAGTTTGCCGAGAATCCGCGGCTGGGCGTTGCGGGAACGCCTTTCAGGGAAGGATCATTTCAATATGATTTCCGCTTTACAAACATTGAGCATGTCTCTGGACAATGCCAGTTGTTCAGAAAGGAGTGCTTCGAGGAAATCGGCGGTTATCTGCCGAGGAAAATAGGGGGTATTGATTTAGTTGCTGTGACAACTGCCCGAATGAAGGGTTGGCAGACAAGGACATTCCTTGAGAAGCCTTACAATCATCACCGGAAAATGGGAACGGCAACCCAGAGCAGGTTGAGTGCCAGTTTCAATGGAGGACGAGCCGACTTTGTGCTCGGGTCTCACCCTGTATGGGAGTTTTTCCGATGCATTTACCAGATGAAAGGCGGCCCCGTTGTGCTGGGCGGAAGTCTTCGCCTCGCAGGATTCGCCTGGGCGATGGCAAGTCGAGTCGAAAAACAAGTGCCCGCGGAATTCATCCAATTCAGAAGAAATGAACAAATGACCCGGCTACGCAAGTTCTTTACACGAAGTCGTAAAACCTCGTCGCGATCGGATCTTTAGGGTTTTGCTGAAAGCGCGACTCCATCGGGTCCGCTTGGCGAATTGAAATCGTTCGTTGGAGAAACTAAACGCGATTGACAGACGTGGCTTTCGGGAATGGAGGCAGCGTTTTCATGAAATCACTTACGAAGATCTGCGGAAGAGACATTAGGGTTGAAGGTCGGCTGATCCGGATCGCCCGCCTCGAAGCTGACAAGTATCACTTCATCGCGGATCTTGAGCCGCTCCTCGAAGGCCTGCGGAAGTGCGGGACGCGAATCGACCTTTTCACATTCATGCAGAAATTACCCGACACCACGCCGAAATTTAAGTACCCGATGGAATGGGACAACCTTGCCGTCCTGGCGATCACGTCCTACGACGATTGGTTTTCGAAAACGATCAAGTTCAAGGCCAGGAATAAGGTCCGGCAAGCGGAAAAGAAGGGAGTTGTCATCCGCGAGGTCCCATTTGGCGATGAACTTGCTCGCGGAATCTGGGAGGTTTACAACGAATGTCCGGTGCGCCAGGGAGCGCCGTTCCGCCATTATGGGGAAGACATCGAGACTGTCCATAAAATGAGCGCGACTTTCCTCGAAAGCAGCATCTTCATCGGGGCGTATTTCGAAGGCAAACTAATCGGCTTCGTAAAGCTGGTTTTCGATGAAACTAGAACACAGGCGAATATGATGCACATAGTTTCTATGGTCTCACACAAAGACAAGGCTCCCACAAATGCGCTGGTCGCCCAAGCGGTCCGGTCTTGCGCAGATCGGGGGATCCCTAACCTTGTGTACTCAAACTTTGCATACGGGAAAAAGCAGACGAGCAGCCTCAGTGACTTTAAAGAGCGCAACGGATTCCAACGAATCGACGTTCCTCGTTACTATGTTCCTCTGACTTCCTTCGGGTCGGTTGTCTTTCGGTTTGGCCTGCATCGAAGATTAGTGGAGTTTGTTCCGGAGACTATGGCCGCGAGACTGCGTGGTTTTCGAAAGGCCTGGTACAACCGCAGGTTACATTCCGCGGCGGAATCTTCCTGAGAGTAACGGGCATGCCTAGTCGCGTCAGTCTCGTGATCAACTCGTTGCGGGAATAGGCGGCGCGAGCGACGGAGGAAAAAGGCGCTGCATCATACGTTTTCTACACGATTGGAACTTGGAGTGGCATTTTAACGAACGCTTCGGATTGCGCTAGTCTATTGCTTTGAGACCGAAAGCGTTTTATGGGTCCGCACGAAATGGAGATTGTCAACAAGTCCTCATTTGTTCGCTCTGGAGAAGTATCAAGACATGGCACAAGACACTGTGGAGATTAGCGTTAAGGGGGAATGGCTTACAGTCCCGGCGGTTCTTGCCAACGGGAACACTTTGGTCGTCAAGGGGAAATGGATCAAAGTGGCTGTCGTGCACGAGGAGCAATGGCTGAGCAGTGAAATCGACGGTCCTGAACTTTGCTTGAAAGCATTGAAGGAGCAGAAGTCGCCTGAACTGCGTGCGGATATTTTGACCTTTGCCCAAAAACTGCCTGCAACGCTTCCCAAGTATGAATATCCAATGGAGCGGGAAAGCACGGCAGCCATTCACCTGACGAGCTTCAAGGATTGGTGGGAGAAACTGCCTCAGGAAACGCGCAAGAATGTGAGGAGATCGCAGAAGCGCGGAGTATTGGTTAGGGTGCGAGAGCTCGATGATGATCTCATTCAAGGAATCGCAGATATAAATAACGAGTCTCCAATGCGGCAGAGAGTTCCAAACGTTCACTACGGTAAGAGTTTTGATCAGGTAAGAAAGGATTATTCGTCATTTCTTGATCGGAGCGAGTTTATCTGCGCCTATTTTGGCAGTGAATTAATTGGTTTCCTGAAATTGGTCAATAGAGGAGACACCGCCTCAATCCTGCAATTGCAAACTAAGGCCAGCCACCAAGATAAGAGGCCATCCAACGCACTGCTCGCAAAGGCAGTAGAAATCTGTGAAGCAAAGGGGATGTCGTACCTTGTGTATGGGCTCCTTAATTATGGAAACAAACGCCACAGCCCTTTGAGGGAATTCAAAGTTCGAAATGGATTTGAAGAGGTTTTGACTGTGAGGTTTTACGTCCCCTTGACGCTTTGGGGAAAGGTTTGCATGAAGTTGAAGCTTCATCGTGGTCTGCTAGGAATCCTCCCGCATAGTGTGATAACTCTTGGCGTTAACGCGCGAGCGAAATGGTATAAATTTGCGTATCCCAATAAGCCGGTGTAGCTCAACGTTAGAGCGGCCGAATCGTAATCGGCATATGGAGCGTTCAATTCCTCCCGCCGGCTCCAACTTTTGTCGACAATAGAAAATAAGTATGGGTTGTCCGCCACGACGACCAACCTTATGTGCTCCACATTAGAACTTAATCCAACCCGCTCTATGACTTTTGAGGCTGAATCGCACTGATATGCCTGGTATCGTCGGTCTTATCACAAAAATGCCGCGCGAGTGGGCGGAGCCGCAATTGCTGCGCATGGTTAAGGCCCTGCGTCATGAGTCTTTTTACACGACGGGAACCTGGATTGATGAGTCATCCGGGGTTTACGTCGGATGGATCGCGCGCGAGAACTCTTTCTCTGACGGAATGCCTATCCGCAACGAGCGGGGAGACATCGTTCTCGTTTTCTCCGGGGAGGACTACGCTGACCCCGATACCGCTCGCCGCTTGAAAGATCAGGGGCATGAATTCAATGTGGATGGACCCGCCTATTTAGGCCACCTATATGAAGAGGACCCCGATTTCCTCAAGAACTTGAATGGCCGCTTCCAGGGTCTGGTCACTGATCGAGTACGGCGCACGGCAACGCTCTTCAACGACCGGTTCGGCCTACACCGAGTGTATTACCACGAAGCAAAGGATGCGTTTTATTTTTCCGCGGAGGCCAAAGCAATCTTAGCAGTTCGTCCGGAGGCACGTTCGGCCGATCCGCGCGGACTTGGCGAGTACATTTCTTTTGGATGCGTTCTCGAAAATCGCACGCTTTTCCGCGGAATTTATGTGCTGCCTCCAGGTTCGGCTTGGAGTTTTCGCGATGGCGCGCCCGAAACGAAGGCTGCTTATTTCAGCCCGCGCGAATGGGAGGAACAGGAGCCGCTTGATGCTGGATCATATTACAGCGAGCTACGCGATGTATTTGTACGCAACCTACCCCGCTACTTCAGCGGCCGAGAGCCCATTGGCGTTTCACTCACCGGCGGCCTCGATACCCGAATCATTATGGCCTGGCACAAGGCGCCGCCCGGATCGCTGCCGTGCTACACCTTTGGCAGCATGTATCGAGAAAACCAGGATGTATATCTGGCGCGACGCGTAGCAAAAATTTGCGAGCAACCTTACCAGGTCATCCCGGTCGGCAAGGACTTTCATTCACAGTTTCCGCATTATGCTGAGCGCTCCATCTATCTCTCGGACGCATGCGTAGACGTCAGCCGCTCACCTGATCTCTACGCGAATGAGAAGGCTCGGCATATAGCTCCGGTTCGGATGGTCGGTTCATACGGCAGCGAAATCCTTTTGAACGCCGTCATGTTCAAGCCGGGGGATTCTGCCGCGAGATTGTTCCAGCCGGAGGTCGAGAATCAGATTCGTGCTGCAAGAGAAACTTACGATGCAATGCGCCGTACCCACCCGGTGACGTTTATCGCATTCCGTCAGACTCCTTGGTACCACTATGGACTCCTTGGGTTGGAACAGACCCAAGTAGCTGTCCGCTCGCCATACCTCGATAATGATTTCGTTAAGACCGTATATCGAGCTCCCGACATCCTTGGGGTTAACCAAAAAGCCCGGCTGCGGCTCGTCCGGGACGGCAACCCGTCCCTTGCAAACCTACGCACGGATCGGGGGGTGAGCGACACGAATCGCCTCGGAAGCGCCATCAGCCGAGCCTACCTCGAGTTCACATTTAAGGCCGAATATGCCTACGATTACGGCATGCCGCAGCAGGTCGCGCAGGTGGATCATTTGTTTGCAGCGCTCCATTTGGAACGCTTATGGCTGGGACGGCACAAGTTCCTTCACTTTCGGTTGTGGTACCGTACGGCCCTAGCTAAATATGTACAAGAGATGCTTCTGGATCAGCGTACCCTAACGCGTCCATATCTGGAGCGAAGTGGCGTCGAAACCATCGTCCGTGGCCATCTGAAAGGGAACCGCAACTATACAACTGAGATTCACCGGCTTCTTTCGCTGGAGCTGCTCCACCGGCTTTTCGTAGATGGGAAATGAGCATACAACGCTAATGCAAAGTAGTTTTCAAGAGCGCATAACATGAACTCTTTGCTGGCCCTCCTGATCTATACGGTTGGTATTGCGGGGCTTTTCTTCCTCGACCGTGATAAGTCTGTCCGCACATCCAAGGCACTTTGGCTGCCGGTTATATGGCTCGCGATCGTCGGATCGAGACCGGTCTCTCTATGGCTGGGCATGGGAACTGTTTCGACGCTTTCAAACCAATTAGCCGAAAGTAGCTTCATCGATGGTTTGATTTACGAAATCCTTCTGGCGCTAGGTGTTCTCGTCCTCATCCACCGTCGAAGCCGCATAGCAACGTTTCTCAAAGGAAGCTGGCCCATCCTCTTTTACATATCTTTTTGTCTCCTGAGCGTGACGTGGTCCGATTACCCTGATGTTTCATTCAAGCGATGGATCAAATCCATCGGCGACCTGGTGATGGTGTTAATTGTCGTGACCGATGCCGAGCCGGCCCAGGCGTTTAAGCGTCTCATTTCGCGCGTCGGCTTTGTTCTACTGCCGGCGTCAGTCCTCATGATTAAGTATTTCGATTCTGGCCGCGGATATGATCCTGTGGGAAATCCGATGAACACCGGCGTGACGACAACGAAGAATACTCTCGGTGTCGTCACCTTGACTATAACGCTTGGAGTGCTTTGGAATTTCCTCACGCTTCGTCGTGACAAAGGACAGTCAAACCGCGGTCGTCACTTGGTCGCTCAAGGCACATTGTTGATTTTCGGTTTAGTTCTGTTGTGGATGGCCCACTCGGCCACTTCAGGAGCTTGTTTCATCCTCGGCGCCACATTAATGGTCACGACAAGTCTTCCAATGTTCGGACGCCGTCCCGCCGCTGTGCACGCGCTCGTTCTGGCTATTGTTCTCATTGGCGGCCTTTTCCTAGTCTTCGGACAGGCTAGTGTTATGCATATGCTCGGAAGACAATCGGACCTAACAGGCCGCACCGAGATATGGAAGGCGGTCACACCCCAGGTCCAAAATCCGGTCGTGGGCACCGGTTTCGAATCCTTCTGGCTAGGCCCCCGTTTGAATATGGTATGGAATCAGCTCTCTAAGTACATGCATGTCAATGAGGCACACAACGGTTACCTTGAGGTCTATCTCAATCTGGGTTGGGTGGGTGTCGGGCTCATTACACTGGTTCTAGTGAATGGCTACAGAAGAGTAGTGGGTCTCTTCCGTCACGATCCGATGCTAGGTAGCCTGTGGTTGGCCTATCTCATTGTTGCAGTGACTTACAGCTTTACAGAAGCAGGGTTCAGACTGCTAAATCCGATATGGATATTCCTTCTTCTGGCAATTGTGGCCTCCAGTGGGGTCCCTCGCAGCGTCCGCGCGTTCGACCCTTTGGGTGTGCCCGTTAGACGTGACGCAGGACTGCGAGCACCGTTCGCGCGCCACATCGGTTCTTCCCCTGGTTCAAGAACCAATGAATTGACTCCGTCGAAACGTTGATGACTGTTTCCAAAGCCAAAACTTTTCGTAATGTCATCTACGCCTGCGTTGCCAAGGGCGCCACGCTGGTTTGCATAGCCGTGACAAGCTTGGTTGTGGCCAGGAACCTTAGCCCTTCGGATTATGGAGTCGTTGGATTTGCAGGCATCATCATTGGTTTCCTGTTGCACTTTAGTGATGTCGGCGTGGGCAGCGCCGCGATTCGGCGCCCCACACTCGACCAGCGAGGTCTCCAGACCGCCTTTACTCTGAAAATTATCCTGAGCTCCGGCGCGTTTGTTGCGGCTTTCCTGATCGCTCCCTTCGCGCACTTCTTTTTCGATCATCCGGCAACCAGTAATGTAATTCGTGTCTTGGCCTTCGACTTCCTGGTGAGCACGATCGGGTTCATGTCGTACGTGACCCTAACAAGGGAACAGAATTTCCGGATGTTGTTGATTCCAGGGATTGCGAGCGCCGTCGCCCGGTCCATCCTCGCGGTGACGCTAGTCCTGTGCGGGTGGAAGTACTGGGCGGTCGTCTTTGCGGACGTTGGCGCAAATCTGACCAGCGCGGTTGCCGTGCAGCTCGCGAGAAAAGTCCGCATCCGTTTTCAATTCGATTGGACCGTTGCGCGGGAATATTTGCGGTTCGGAATGCCTTTGCTCGGAAGCGGTGTCCTGGTCTTTCTGTTAATGAATATGGATAACTTTCTGGTTGGGGCCAAGCTGGGAAGTGCCAAGCTGGGCTACTACGCGCTGGCGTTCACATGGGGAAGCTTCACTTGCGGACTTCTTTACGACACGGTGAACAATGTGTTACTTCCGACGTTTTCCGCAATTCAGAATGACACGGCCGCGATGCGGCGATGGTACTTGAAGACCGTGGACATGGTGGGATTTGTTGCGGTGGTCGCTAACACCGCGCTACTCGCAAACGTACACTACTTTCTGGTGACTTTCCTGGGCAAAGGCACCGGCAAATGGCTGCCGGCGGCGACGGCTCTTAAGATTCTCTGCGTTTACGGAATCATGCGGGCGATCACCGAACCGGTTGGCAATTGTATTATGGCCCGCGGGCGAACCAAATTTCTGTTGCACGCCAATGCCTTAGGGGGAGCAGTTGAACTAGGGTTGATCTTGTTGGTCTTGCGAACCGGCAGGATTGAACTGGTTGCTGCCGTCGTGCTCGTCGCCTATGCTAGCCAGGCGGTAGTTTTATTGCCCTTCTTACGCCGCGAATTTTCCATCGGAATTGGGGACATTGTGGCTCAAATCTGGCCGGTTGGCCCGGCGTTGGTAGTGGGGTGCCTGGTCACATCTCTTCTGCCCGCTTCGTTAGGAAGCACCGTTATTACTCTCGGTGCCAGAGGATTGATCACGGCTTCGGTCGTTGCCTTGACCCATGGACTTTGTACCCGCTTCCGCTGCTTCCAGGAAGCGGGCGGAATGATTTCGCAAAACCTTGCTCGCGTCCGAGTGTAAAGTCAAGGGGCTGACCGCAGAGAAGAACGATAGGGGTGAAAATACGAATCTCGGAACAATCGGGGACGCCCAGCGGGCCGATGCCGTGGCACTGTACCTCGACATGGTTAAGCGGTCCCTCACGGACAGCATTTATTGGGACGATCCTCTGGCGATTTACAGTTTTTGCCGCGTGAACGACAGCACGGCATCATGGAAACGATACAGCGTCGCGCTCCTACAGCGGCTTCTGAGTCGCTACAAGATACGCCTCGTCAGACCTTATCCTATCCCCTGGTTAGGCGACTACAGCCAATTGTCAAAAGAGGAACTGACGAAGAACCACCTGCTGGGGAATTATTGGCCTGTGCGGGCGCACACGATGATTGGCCTGAAGCGTCTCGACAATATTCAATTTTGTGTGGAAGCAGTAATCAAGGAAGAGATCCCCGGGGACTTGATTGAAACTGGAGTTTGGCGGGGCGACGCAAGTATATTCATGCGCACGGTCCTAAAGGCCTATGGAGACACAACAAGAACCGTGTGGGTGGCGGATTCATTCGCTGGACTTCCTCCGCCGAATGCTGAGGCCTATCATGCCGACGCGGGGGACGTTCACCACACCTTTGGCGATTTCCTTGCAGTCCCGCGCCAAAAGGTAGAAGAAAATTTTCGCCGTTATAATCTGTTAGACGGACAAGTTCGTTTCTTGGAGGGATGGTTCAAAGATACCCTGCCCACGGCACCGATCGATCGCGTTGCCGTCTTACGGCTCGATGGCGACATGTACGAGTCAACGATCCAGACACTACAGGCACTTTACGACAAGGTCTCTTACGGCGGGTTCGTCGTAATTGATGACTACCATCTCGGACCGTGCAAGCAGGCGATCACGGATTTTCGGTCAGGGAAAAGTATCAATGACACGATCATTGATATTGACGGCAAAGGAGTGTTCTGGCGTAAGTCGCATGGTCAGTGAAAAGCCTTCACGGAATAGATTAGCGTGACCGAGGCGGGACTCCAGGGAGTTTGGTAGGCACAATCGACTCGCTGGCCGCTGCCACCGCGACCTATTATGGCAGGCCCCAAGGCTAGAGGGCATGCGATTCGCCGGGCCGTCGTTGAGTGTGGAAGGTGGAAAAGTCCGCCCTCTGGAATCCTTCAAGACGGGGTTTCAGTTTGGAGACACTGAGTTTTATGTCATCGTACCCTCTGCCACCGAAAATTGAATTCCAACCCAACGGGGGGACGAGACCCTTTTGGTCCGTCATGATTCCCGTGTACAACTGCACGACATATCTCGAAAAGACACTCAAGAGTGTGCTATGCCAAGATCCGGGCCTGGAAGGAATGCAAATCGAAGTCGTTGACGACGCTTCTACCGCAAACGATCCGGGGCCAGTGGTCCGGCGAGTATGCGGGGATCGGGTAGGCTTGGTTCGCCAGCCTCGAAACATCGGCGGCGTTGCTAATTGGAATACTTGTGTCGAGAGATCGATGGGCGAGTGGATACACATTTTACACCAAGACGATGTTGTTTCCCCTGGTTTCTACGGGCACTTCAAGAGCGCACTGGAGAGAAGGGACGACGTTGGAGCGGCTTTTTGCCGACATGCGGTTATTGACGAGAATGACCGCTGGCTTTGGACCTCTGAGTTGGAAATGCCAACGCCGGGAATCTTGCCCGGTTTCATTGAGAAAATCAGTGTCTCACAAAGAATTCAGTGCCCATCAATCGTGGTCAGGCGGGCCATCTACGAGAAGTTGGGGGGATTTCGGTCAGATCTTTCCTATGCTGCAGACTGGGAAATGTGGATAAGAATTGCGGCCCATTATCCAATCTGGTACGAGCCCGCAATATTGGCAGCGTTTCGGAAACATTCTACGTCGTGGACGGCGGCTTGCGTGAAATCAGCCGAGACCGTTGCCGACGAGAGGCGCTGCATAGCTATCGTTCAATCACTCTTGCCCCCGGCTCAAGCAGGAACCATCTCACGAAAAGCGCGAGAGCTTGCTTCTCTTCGTGCGTTTGGATTTGCAGAGCAGGCCATACGCAATCATCAGCCGACAACAGCCTTCAGGCAAATACGGGAAGGGTTAAAATGTAGTTATTCTCCTCGTGTGACTAAGGCCCTGTTGTTCCTGTTTTACCGGGTTGCAAAAGGTGCGGTACGCCGGGCTATGCGTTAGGCAAAAGCCGATTTTCCCGAGCAGAAGTTTAACCTTAGACTGAGAGTTGGTCTCAACGCATGCGGGCTCCGATGGTTTCGGTAGTGATGAGCGTGTTCAACGGCGAGCAGTTTTTGGCTGAGGCCGTTGAAAGCATTCTCGATCAGAGCTTCAGTGATTTTGAGTTCATCGTGATTAACGACGGCTCGACGGATCGCTCCGGAGCAATGCTCGACACATTTCAGGAGAAAGACTCGCGGTTGCGTGTCTACCACCAGGAAAACAGAGGTTTGGTCGAATCGCTGAATCGAGGCTGCTCGATTGCGCGCGGCAAATACATTGCACGAATGGATGCGGACGACATCGCCATTCGAGATCGCCTACGGTCGCAAATTGACTTTATGGAGGAACACCCTGAAATCGGCCTTTTGGGCGGGGTCATGGAACTTATCGATGTAAACGGCCGTGTGTTTAATACCCTTCGCCCTCCGGTCGACGATCAGCCGATTCGATCCGCTCTTTATCAAGCTGACTGTCCCATGTATCACCCTACAATAGTTATGAGGAAAACGGTTTTTGCTTCCAGCGGCGGATACAGAACGTTCTTTCTCGACGCCGAGGACTATGACTTATGGTTGAGAATGGCAAAACGCAGCCAACTCGCCAATCTGGACGCGGTTGTTCTCAAGTATAGAGTTCATCCAGGCCAGGTTTCCCAGCGAAAACTTATACAACAGAGTCTAAGCACGCTTGGTGCATGCGAAATCGCCATGTCAGCGGAAACAAACAAGTGTGACACGCTGAGTTCGGGTTGCGCAATTACACCAGCAGAATTGGCCAAGCTGGGCGTCAGCCAGTCCAGGCAGCAGCAAGCTTTGATCCTCCGATATCGCAATTCGATCTGCTCCCTGGCTCTAGCGAACGACATTTCCGCTGCTCTCAGTCTGGCGACGGAAATGTTCCGCTCTTCTCGATGGGAATACGTGAAGAGGTCAATGATAGCAAACCTGTGGCTCGTCACCGCTTCGCTATATTGGCGCCAAGGCCGGGTCTTCCGCACTCTATTAGCCATCAGTCACGCCATAATCGTGTGGCCCATAGTGGCCGTCCGTCCGTTCAAACCTTTTCTGGCCAAGCTGTCGAGTCGCTTCCCGTGAGTGCCTCTGAAAGACTGAACCGTGAGACTTTCTGCGCTGATACCGACCAATGCTGACCGGACGCAACTCTTGCTGGCCATTGATAGCGTACTCGGCCAGGCTCCCAGCCGGCTAGATTATCGCTGTGGACCACGGCTTCTTGCGCGGTTCGGTCGACTCGATCCGGATCCGTGACAGATCACGCGTCGCACTGCTTCGCTAGGAAAAAAAGCGAGTTTTCTAGTCGACTAACAATACGAGTAAGCTGCGTCGGGCATGACCCTTAGTAGCGGCTTCGCGATAGCCGTGGTCATTTACATTCGCACATTATTCTTGTGAGACTCGATACTAATTAGTGGTTTTGGGATCAGGGCGAAGTTAAGGAGGACAGATGGACGTGTTGCTGACGGTCGTCGTATGTACATATAACCGATGCGAGATTTTGGCAAAGGCGCTCAATAGTCTAGCATTGTCCACTCTTCCGAGCACGATTGAGTGGGAAGCCCTCGTGGTTGACAATAACTCAGCTGATCGGACGCGTGACGTGGTTGAGGGCTTCTGTAGACAGTATCCCGGAAGATTTCGGTACGTGCTGGAACCACGGCAAGGGCTGTCTTTTGCGCGCAACGCTGGGGTGCGCGAGTCTCGTGGGGATGTCCTGGTTTTCTTGGACGATGATGCAACGGTTGATACCGGATGGTTATGGAGCCTCACAGCCGCATTGCACAGTGGTGAATGGGCGGGTGCCGGTGGACCAATTATTCCAAGGTGGGACACGCCGCTTCCTATATGGTTATCAGCCGACGATGCCCTTGCGGCGTGTCCGTATGGGACATTCGATGCTGGTCAAGCAGCTGGGCCCCTCGCGCGACCTCCGTTCGGCTCCAACATGGCCTTTCGCAAGGAAGTGTTTGAAAAGTACGGTGGTTTTCGGACGGATCTGGGCCGGTCTGCTCATAATCTGCTAGGCGGCGAGGACACAGAATTCGGAAAACGGCTCTTAGCCAATGGGGAAAAGTTGCGCTACGAGCCGTCCGCAGTCGTGCATCATATGGTGGCCCAGGACCGGGTTCAGAAGGGGTATGTGCTGGCGTGGTGGTTTTGGCATGCTCGTTCGGAGATCGGGGAGTCGGGCATCCCGCCCGGCCCGACGTGGTCACTCGCTGGGATCCCACTCCACCTTTTCCGGAGGCTCGCAATGTCCACTATGCGGTGGCTGATTTCGATCAAACCGTCGAAGCGATTCTCCTGGAAACGGAGTGTGTGGTACATCGCTGGCGAAATTATAGGTTGCTACCAATGGTCGCGTGGGGCACCTCCGCAAACCGCGCCGATGATCTCAGGTCCTGACACGAGTCCAGAACGTTCTCAGACGGGTACTCCAACTTGATTCTTGGCCGCTCTTTGCGTTAAGGGGGAATCTAAGGCGTGGCTGCAACTCCTGTTTCGAAGATGGTTGTGCTGCGGCTAAGTAGTCGAGGAGGCATTGTCTTTGAAAGTTTCCGCGCTGATTCCTACGTACAATCGCCGAACTCAAGTATTACGGGCTATTGACAGCGTGCTCGCCCAAACTGTCCCGGTGGGTGAGATCATCATCGTGGACGACGGCTCGACGGACGGTTCGACCGAGGCGATTCGCAGTCGTTATGGGTCGCACTGTTTCGACAGGAAAATACAGGAGTTTCGGCCGCGCGAAACCGAGGGATCCGTGAGGCCCGAGGTGAGTGGATCGCGCTACTGGATAGCGACGATGTGTGGTTACCGACGAAGATTGAGCGACGGCTCGAAGCCCTAGCCACACTCGGCGGCGAATTCGGCCTGTGCTTTACGGATTGCGTGTACGATGGAGACTCCGACAAGAAGCTCTCTGTTTTCCAAGAGACCGGCTTTGAGGATGTGCCGAGATTCGGCCCGCTTGAGGATCCGGCTAAGTACGTGGCGGCCGGACGAGAACCATTTTTCGTTCCGAGTTTGATGGTCTTGCGCTCTCTCCTGATTGAAAACGATGGGTTTGACGAGAGCATGGTCGCCGGGGAAGATACTGATCTGATGTTTCGGCTATGTTTCAGAACAAAATTTTGCTTCGTCGGCGAGCGGCTCATCCGGATTGACAGGACTCCTTGCCGAACGGAAGCTCTCTCCGATATTTTCGGCGCCTCCCGGGACGACCGAAAGTTTGACAACCTGGTGCGACAGTACGCCAAGTGGTTGAAGATGCCCGAAGTTGCGGGAACTGGATACGAGCGACCGATTCTCAATAGGCTGCGGCTAGTTTGCTATGATTCTGCGGAATGCAAAATCCATCAACTCAGAATTGGAGCCGCCCTTCAGGAGATCGGTCGACTGAGGAAAACAGGCGCAGGTTATCCTATGATCGCCGCCACTCTATTTCGCCGAAAGATTGCGAAGCTGCGACGCGGCAGCACGCGCGCGCAGCAGGTGCCTGTCCGCCAGGCTATTCCGTAAATTGCTAAAAAGAAATATTCAGATGAAAGTTTCTGCACTGATTCCGACCTACAATCGCCAAGCGCAGGTATTGCGGGCGATTGACAGCGTTTTTGCTCAGACCGTGCCTGTGGACGAAATCATCGTCGTGGATGATGGTTCCACGGACGGAACGTCTGAGGCGATTCGCAATCGATACGGATCGCGCGTCACGCTATTGCGGCAGGAAAATGCGGGAGTTGCCGCGGCGCGAAACCTCGGCATTAGCGTGGCCCGGGGCGAATGGATCGCACTGCTCGATAGCGACGATTCTTGGTTGCCGACTAAGATTGAGCGTCAACTCGAGGCACTGGCTACACTCGGCGACGAATTCGGTGTCTGCTTTACAGATTGCATATACGACGGAAATCCGGAAATGAAGTCGTCTGTTTTCCAGGCTGTCGGGCTCGTGGGTGCTCCAGAATTTGGGCCGCTTGAGGGGCCTGCCAACTATGTGCTGACTGAACGTGAGCCATTTTATACGCCCAGCATTTTGATCCGCCGCTCGTTATTACAACAGCCAGGACCGTTTGATGTCGCCATGGTGGTTCGAGAGGATACGGACGTTTATTTTCGGCTGAGCCTTAAGACAAAATTTTGTTTCGTTTCGAAGCCGCTCGTCAGGATTGATCGAAGCCCGTCACGAGCCGTGGGTTTGTGTATCCTATTCGCCGAGGGTGACGATCGCGCTTATGACAGTCTGAAACGGATGTACAAGCAGTGGTTGGAGCTGCCCGAGGTAGTCGGATCTGAATATGAGTTGCGGATTCGGGAGAAGCTCAGGGACATTTACTATGATTCCGCTGAATGCAAAATCCATCAAATGCGGATAGCGCCTGCGCTTCAAGAGATCGGCAGGCTCAGGGAGATAGGCGACCATTACCCCATGATTTTTGCCACCTTTCTGTCCCGCAAAATTGCGAAACTGCGCCGCAGATTCCAGAACTCCCAGCAAAAGAGTGAACGGAAACCTATCGTCCCCAGACCCAATCTTGCCTAGCTTGGGTCGCGAACGAGGGCAATAGCATGGACCACATTTCTGTTTGCATTTGCACATTCAAGCGTCCGGAGCTTCTGGCGAGGGCCCTGAGCGGTCTTGGGGAATTGGAGACGGACGGACTTTTTACGTACTCAATCATCGTTGTTGATAATGATCCCCTTGAATCCGCGCGAATTACGGTGTCGTCCTTCGCGACGAAAGCACCGATGGAAGTTCTCTACGTTGTTGAACCGAAGTCGAATATCGCTCTAGCGCGCAACCGCGCAGTCGAGAGCGCAGTCGGCAATCTTGTTGCCTTTATAGATGACGACGAGTTCCCGACTCCACGGTGGCTTGTGAACCTTTTCCTCGCCCTCGTTAAGTATGGTGCGGATGGAGTTCTGGGAGCGGTTAATCCGCACTTTGACGCAGAGCCCCCGAAATGGGTCGTTACTAGCAGGATTTATGAGCGGCGTCCACATGGCACCGGGAAGATACTTGACTGGAACGACGGGAGAACGGGAAATGTGCTCCTAAAATTGGAGACATTAACTGCTGAGTCGCCTGCGTTTCGGGCAGAGTTCTTGACTGGCGAGGATGTGGATTTCTTCAGAAGGGCGACTGGACGTGGCTGCAGGTTTGTGTGGTGTGATGAGGCCGTGGTCTTCGAAGTGGTGCCTCCGGAGCGTTTGCGTAGATCCTACCTAGTACGAAAGGCACTGCATCGAGGCGCCGCCACGCCGCTGCACGAGACCTTTTCTGGCCGAGATATCGCAAAATCGTTGGTAGCAGTCCCGGCCTATGCTTTTTCGCTTCCAATTGCGGCGCTCGGCGGAGGCGGCCCGTTTACGACTGTGCTCGTCAAGCTTTGTAACCACCTGGGCAAACTACTGGCGCTTGCTCGGCTCCTCGGGCCTGGATATGTTAGACAATAGAATCGATAAACTAGGGTGCGAACGGCCATCATGATGCCTTTTGTCTCAATACTAATTCCCGCGTTCAACTCGCAAGAATGGATAGAGGACACTCTGAGATCCGCGATTGCGCAGACTTGGCCTAATAAAGAGATCATCGTTGTCGATGACGGGTCGACCGATCGAACACTGGCTATTGCCAGACAATTTGAATCGGAGAGTGTCCGCGTTTTCACTCAGAAGAATCAGGGCGCAGCCGCGGCTCGAAACGAGGCACTTTCCATCAGTCGAGGGGATTACATTCAGTGGCTTGACGCTGACGACCTTCTGGCTCCCGACAAAATTGCCAGGCAAATTGAGGCATTGGATCAAGTTCCGAACAAGAGGATACTTCTATCCGCTAGTTGGGGCCGGTTCATGTACCGGTACAATCGAACGAAATTTGTGCCCACGGCGCTGTGGTGTGATCTTTCTCCCGCCGAATGGTTATTGCGAAAGATGGAACAAAACATCTACATGCAAACCTCCTCATGGCTCGTCAGTCGCGAGTTGACCGAAGCGGCCGGTCCATGGGACACCAGTCTCTTGGGAGATGACGATGGAGAGTATTTCTGCCGAGTCATTCTTGCCAGCGGCGGCGTCCGGTTTGTCAGAGCGTCGAAGGTTTACTACCGGGCGTCCGGGGCAAACAGCTTGAGCCATATCGGACGGTCAGACAAGAAACGCGAGGCGCAACTTCGCTCAATGAAATTGCATGTGGGTTATCTACGTTCTTTGGACGACAGCCAAAGAGCGAGAGCCGCATGCGTGACATACATTCAGAGTTGGTTGATCTTCTTTTATCCTGAACGGATGGATCTTGTCAGACAGGCTGAACAAATTGCCGATAAGCTTGGCGGCAAACTGGAAGTGCCCCACTTGTCCTGGAAATACTCCTGGATCAACACGCTTTTCGGTTCGCGATTCGCAAGACGCTCGCAAATTTTCCTTCCACGGCTCAGATGGTCAGTCGTAAGATTTTTCGACAAGATGGCATTTCGCCTGGAAAACCCGAAGCACCCAAATGTGCCGAGCCCGCTCTGAAGTACCGGCGGCTCGAAACGATCGTGATCAGTTACCAATCGTGGCGCTCACACTTGTCGGCGCTTGGGGTAGGGTCGCTGAGCCTCCGTTTCCGTAGCACGCACTTGCATTAAAACTTAACACGCTTCCCGTTCCGTCCGGGTGCATTCCCATGACGTTCAGCGCGCAATTCATCGCCGGATTCGCATTTGCGTGTCCGCCAACAACAGATGGCGTGAAACTTCCCCCTCCACATTGAGTTGCGGCCGTTGCAAGCGCCCGGATGCCATAGGTCAAATTCGTTCCAGTCGTGCAGTTCCCGATATTGCCAGTGGTCACGTCCGGTCCAATCGCGGGCCAAGCCGTCGTGCCCCACCATGCAGGCTTGCTTGAAAGGTAGAACGATGGGGGAAGGGCATGGCTCGTTGGCACCGAATTTGAGTAGGAAGCCAATGTACTCGGCACTTCCGCTGAGTTCCATTGGGGAGCGGCATTTACCACATCGTAGTTGCCCCACCGCATGAGGTACGGCCCAACGAGTCCATCGAAGTTCCCCGGTGTGGCGCAGGCGAGGTTATTGCAGAAGCCTGTGCGGGGAGTGGCGGTATCAGCTTGCCCACCGTTCCCGGTATATCCCAAGTTGTAGATGTCATTATATGCGCTGGCACCACAGCTAGCGGTCGAAGTTGCGACACATTGGTAGGCGGTGTGATAGCCAGGCTGTCCGAGCACGTTTCCTACAAGATTGAAATAGCGAGCGCCAGCGGAAAGTATAACTGGAGTGGCTTGGGAACCGCATCCGCTACCGTTACATCCAGCGGCTTGCTGACCAATGTAGTAATTGCGGAAGTCGGTGTCGAACAGGTGGGTGCCGTGAATGGCATCCGCGTTCATGCCAGTTCCGATGTTTCCCTCTGCTAAATTCAGTGCATCTCCAGAGTCGTGATGATAAAAGCTGGCCTGCTCCCATCCGTTTGAGAGCGTAAAAATATTATTGATGCCAAAGTTATACGCAGAGACGTTGCCTTCGGTTGCAGAGTCCATGCCGGGACAGCTATCCGTCACCTGTTGGCAGATATTGTTCTGAACTAGGCTGTCCCAAGTGTAGTCCATTTCAATACTGTAACTTCCGGCTCCCGCAGTTAGCGATTTATAAAAATAATTGTCCTTAACCACCGAATGCCAAGTCATATACAGAAGAACGTGGTCACGCGGCGAGGCAATCGTTCTGACGCCGGAAACCCAACACCCGTAGCAATCCTCAACTTCAATAATTTGTCCGAGTCCTGCCGTATTCGTGGCATCGATGGACATGTTCTCAATGGCATCACCAATGACGAATCGTGTGCCAAACCACGCCTGCGGCAACTGAGTACCCGTCCACGTTGGCATGTAAAGACCGGGAGTTATCCCGACACAGGGAGAGGATGATGTGCAAGAGCCGCCAGTCGTTGTGATGCTTGTAACCAGAACGCCCTGTGCTTGCGAGCGATAACAAGATGAATAACCAGAAACACAAGTTCCGTCTCCGCGAATGATGCCGCCAGTACCGGAATTAGCGCACGCATAATTCACGGCGCAATTCCACGTTGTTCCGTTATCGGCGATCTGGTCTACTTGGTCGAGAACGAGCAACGTGCCTACTGCCAGATTCGAGACACTGCCTTTCGCAGGCGTCGTAGAGCCGCAATTCGCAAGCTGAATGGTTGTGGTTCCTTTGGAATAATTCGCAATCCAGTCACACACGTTCTGTTCTGCAATTGGACCCGCCCCTGAACCTGAGACGGCAACTGCTGAATTGCTGTTGCCGACGCCGACTGAACTACCAACAAGATAGATGAATGTGGAATTTGCGCCTTGCCCACGTACAACAACATGGCTGTTCCAACCACTCCCGTTCCACCATGCGAATCCCGTGCTTGTGTAGAAGTTCCCCGCACCAAGAAGAATGTATCCGCCGCTTGTGCAGGTCTGTTGAATTGCATATATTACTGCACTGAGGTCGATGGGGCTTCCGAGAGTACCTTGTGCTGGAACAGTAGAGCCGCACTGGACAGTCGGCTCAACAATGGTGGTTCCGGCCCGCGACCAGTCAATCGCCCGCGAGGGGTCAATGATTCCGGTCCACGCCTGAGCGTTAACACAACTCGGAATGATGAAGAGCAACAAGAACAAAAACAGAGATGATTGGACGCGCTTCATTTTGGCTCCCTAAATGCTCCGCAAAATCATGGCTAAGCAGCGACAATAGCACTCTGCCGGTGACCCCGTTGCGAATGCATCATAATTGGACAGGCTGCGTTGCCTTCCTCTTCTGGCTGATTGAAGTTTAGCGTTGGATTCAGCCTCGATAAAACTGTTCGAGGGGCCAGTTTCCGTACAGGTTGTCCATTTGGCGCTTATTACAGCGCGTTTGATATGAGATGCCAGATTTTGAGACAGTGCCGCGAAATAGCCAATAGCCGGAATCGGTCCGGTTTCGAGTGAAGGGCGCTCGACAGGTTATCTTTGAGCGAAAAAATCAAAGATAGCAGACAAATTAAGCAGCGCAGAACTTAAACTTATAAGACGACTAGTCACTTGTAGGTTAAGAGGACGCCGATTGTTACGAGTATCGCGTCCTGTGGTTGAGCGAACAGTTCACGGAGAGAATAAGATGAATATCGGTCGGCGCGCCGGTCGTTTAGTAAACGGCTTACTTAAAAGTTACGGTCCCTCGAAGCTGAAGAAAGCTCTTTGGGACAAGGAATTCTCTGGAGAGAAGTGGGATTTCATCGATGACACCGCGGGAGACTGTGTCTATCCATTCCTGGAAAAGTACGCTCGAAAAGGAAGTATTCTGGATCTTGGTTGCGGCCCCGGCAACACGGCGAACGAGCTTGCTGTTAATGCATACGAAACGTATGTTGGGATCGACATATCCGAGGCGGCCCTGTCCAAAGCAGCGAAGCGCACGGAGGATAACGGCCGCAGTAAGAAAAATACCTTCGCATGCGCGGACTTCCTCGGTTACGCACCGACCCAGGAATTTGACGTGATTCTATTTCGGGAGTCCATGTATCACATTCCGTACGGTCAAGTCCAAGCGATACTGGACAAGTATTCAAAGTATCTCAAGGACGGCGGCGTCTTTGTGGTCAGACTCCATGCTACAGATATCAAGACTGGGGAGACGAAAAAGCGCGTAACAGCTAAGTTAGAATTGATCAAGCGTGGATTCGCTGTTGTGGAATCATCTCAAGATAACCAGCCAGGACGAGCGACGGTATTGGTCTTTCGGCCACGCCAGCCTGGCAACGCTGTGCCAGCCCATTAATCGCAGGAACTGTGATAATAATCTTGTGAATGATTACACGAAGAATCCAATTGAAGAGTGAATCGCTGGAGTTTCCGTCGTCGCTGGTGCGCTGTCTGGTTTGGATCAACATCCTCTAGAACCTGCACAAGGGCATACGTTTCGCGGTGAAGATCGACACCGGAATCCTCTATCCAATTCCACTTCATCTTCAAAAAACAGACAAGACTCTAAGACATCAGCGTAGAAGGTTCCCGGTAACTGGATAAGCCGTGATCGAAATCCTTTCCTGGCCAATGTATGCGCTATTGGGAGCGGAGCAGTAGTGGCGGATTTCCCAGAATATATGTGAATTCCCAGTAGTAGATACACTCCGCCGCACATAACGTGCAGTTTGTCGGCCTCATTTCCACGTCACGATTTTCACCTGGATAGAAAATGTTTTCCTCTGTCACTTTCGTTATTCTCGCGTAATCCATGAGTTTGAAAATGTCTAGCCTTCGAGCAGATCGAATTGGGACTCTTTATTTCGTCCGGCCATGGCGCCGACTCGTTGCCGGGCGAAATAATATGCGGATTCCAATTCTCATGTATCACAGCATTTCGGAACTTTCAGAGACGAATGCGCACCCGTACTTCGAGACCCGCACATCGCCTGGTGTCTTTGAAATGCAGATGAAGTATCTGCGCGACAGAGGCTTTTCGACTATTTCGCCCGCGGATGTTGTGGCACTTGTGAGCTCTGAACAGATTGACACCAAGAAAAAAATTGTTATTACATTTGACGATGGATTCCGAGATTTCTATACGCATGCTTTCCCCATCTTGCAGAAATATGGATTGAATGCCACCGTATATTTACCCACAGCGTACATCAGCCAAAATAAAAAACTCTTTTTGGGTAAGGAATGTATGACATGGTCAGAAGTCCGAGAGTTGAATAAATTGGGCGTAGCGTTTGGATCTCATACAGTCACCCATCCACCTCTAAAACTTTTGTCCGAAGCGGATCTCGAGAGGGAAATTCGCTGCTCGAAAGACACTATCGAAAACGAACTGGGAAGTTCAATTTATTCCTTCGCATACCCGTATGCCTTTCCAGAGCAAGACCGCGCCTTCATGCACCGCCTTCGCGACGCGCTGAAGGGAGCGGGTTATCACAATGGTGTCTCTACGGTCATTGGGTCTGTTCAGTCTCTGGAGGAAAGATTCTTCATGAAGCGACTGCCCGCGAACTCCTGGGACGACCCGAAGTTCTTCCAAGCCAAAATAGAAGGCGATTATGATTGGCTTCACAGCCCACAGTATCTAAAAAAGCTGATGCGCCAAACTCCTGCTGAGGCACGTTCTTCGGGGCGCGCGGGCTCTCACTCGAAGGGTTTCGAAACTGGCCGCTAATGTTTTGGGCCGTCTTCCGCTGAAATTGTTCAAGACAATCGTGAAATCGATTTCACTCTACCCTCGAAACACCCACTAATGGCAGATTCAGCCCATTGGATAGACCCGTTATCCGACCCGCGATGGGACGAATTTCTGTCGAGGTGCCCGGATGCTTCCTTATTCCACACACGGGCATGGCTGGAAGCGGTTTGCCGTTCGTATGGTTACCAAGTCTCCGCATACACAAGATCAGGCCCCGGAGAGGAGTTACAGAATGCCATTCCGCTCTGCCAAGTGAAGAGTTGGCTGACGGGAAACCGGATGGTCTCTGTCTCTTTCGCAGATCACTGCGAACCTTTGCTGGATTGCAGAACAGACCTGCAAAGCTTCATGATCGAAATGGAGCAGGAGTTGAGACAGAAGAAAATGCAGTATATCGAATTGCGTCCGCTACATCCCATTCCGATTAGCACTCCGCTGTCTGTTTCAACCAAAGACTATTGTTTTCATCAACTTGATCTCACACCGAGTCTTGAATTGATATTCGGACGCCTTCATAAAGATTCAACGCAGAGGAAAATCCGTCGGGCGCAAAAAGAGGGGCTTATTTATCAGGAGGGTCAGTCGGAATTCCTTCTTGAGCATTTCTATCGCCTTTTCGTGCTCACGCGACGGCGTCACGGGATTCCTCCTCAGCCCCCAAAATGGTTCAGGAATCTCGTTGAGTCCTTTGGCAAGTCACTAAAGATAAGAGTGGCATTTCAAGGTAGCCGCTCCGTTGCGAGCATTCTGACAGTTCAATTCAAGAATACTCTTACTTACAAGTATGGAGGTTCTGACACTCAGTACAATAATCTGGGCGGCATGCAGCTTCTGTTCTGGCGATCGATTCGCGAAGCCAAAGAACAAGGGTTGCACACGTTTGACCTGGGGCGTTCAGATGCTAACGACACGGGCTTGATTACTTTCAAGGATCGCTGGGGCGCGACTCGATCTACATTGACCTACTCTCGGTATTTTGCACCTGGACATTCGGACATTTCTTATGGGCGTGCTAATTCCGGCTGGAAATTTGAGGCCGCCAGGCGCGTGTTCATGCACCTACCCAACGTGGTGCTTTCGGCTGCCGGCAGGATTTTGTACAAACACATAGGCTAAATTCTTTGGAATGCCATCTATTTTGGAAATTATGGTCAAGAAGTTGATGGCTCCCTCGGCATCCAATTTAATAAAATGTCAGCGCTCGTCTGGCGCGCTGTTTGTCGTGTCCATCACATTTAAACCCCGAAACCCCGCGCACGGGTATTCCATGGTTGAAGGAGAGAGAGAGGTATGCCCTTGAAGGGCCAAGAGGTATCCGGGGCAGCAAGCGGCACCCAGGGACAAAGGATTTTGTTCCTAGGGAATTCGTACAATCGTTTTAGTGTCGAATGCCTGAAAGCCCTGATCGAATTGGGGAATGATCTAGTTGTCGGATCATATGACGCCTCAGCGCGGGGCGCCTGGCAGCTGATTCGCAACCGGTTCAAGGTGCGTGGTGCGAGCTTCGTCGTGCGCCAGGCGCTTCATCTGGCGCGGGGTAGAATTCGTCTCGCCTTCCGTCGCGTGGGCGCTCCCCGGCGGGGGTTTGCTTCGCTTCCCGAACTGTGCCAAGCGTACGGGCTGAAGACGATCCCATGCACAGATCCGAACAGCGCGGAATTCGTGAAGCAGGTGCGAGCGCTCGAAGTGGATCTCATCGTGGTGGCCGCGTTTGGCCGCATCCTTACGCGCGCGCTGCTTGAATCGCCGCGCCTGGGGTGCATCAATGTGCATCCATCTTTATTGCCGCGCTACCGCGGGCCAGAACCTTTCTATTGGGTGCTCGCCAACAATGATGAGACGACAGGTGTGACAATTCACTACATGGATGAAGAAATCGATACGGGAGATGTGATCCTACAAAAGGAATTCGAGATAGCCCCCGGCGACACCGAGATCACTCTGAAGGAGCGGTCGGTTCAAGTGGCTGCCAAACTATTAAGCGAAGCGATCCCCCTGTTGCTAGCAGGAAAGGCACAGCGGGTGGGCCAAGATCATTCGGCTGCCAGCTACTATTCGTTTCCACCGCGGGGTGCCTCCGTTGCAAGATTGAGCCGTCAAACCCGCGCATTCCAAGGGGATACGAACAGCGCATTCCTCGATCATTTCCGTTGTCCTCATGATTTCGCAAGTTTCGGACTGAATGGCGAATTATCGAAAGAGGAAGGGTTCTTCCGATTTGGTCGCGACACGATCTGCTACGGCCGATTTGCGGGCACCCCATCGAAGCAGATTGCGCCCGGGTTGCCCGACGCCTCCGAAGGAGCCAGGATTCAAGATGGTCAGATTCTCTTACCCTTCAACATTTCTCAGGTCATCGAAAACCTACGGAACGAACGTTATGTCTTACATGCCGAGCACTCCTTGCGAACGCTTATGGAAGAAACCGTTATAAGGAAATTTTACTATTTTCTCCGGCCGATTCTGCCCATCACCGTAAGAAAACATTTACAGCGAGCGCGATTTAAAGGATGGGATCGGATTCCCTTTCCTCATTGGCCTGTGGATTTCACGGTTGAATTACTTCTGGACCATGCCATGACACTCGTTCTTCGGAGTCATCCGGACAAAAGGATTCCGTTCATTTGGTTTTGGCCGGCTGGCGCCAAAAGCTGTGCGCTTGTCACGCATGATGTGGAAGCAACTGCGGGGCGTGATTTTTGCACCGAGCTAATGAACTTGGACGATTCGTTTGGGATCAAGTCGGCTTTCCAAATAGTGCCGGAAGTGCGCTATGAAGCCCGCATTGGATTTCTGGAAGCGTTTAGGGAGAGAGGTTTCGAAGTAAACGTTCACGATTTGAATCACGACGGGGCGTTGTTCCAGGATCGGCAGGAATTTCTGCGAAGAGCCGACAGGATCAACCGTTTCGCGAAGGAATTCCATACACGAGGTTTCCGTGCTGGCTCCATGTACCGCAAACAAGAATGGTACGACGCCCTCGACGTTTCCTACGATATGTCGGTTCCCAATGTCGCTCACCTCGAGCCGCAGCGAGGCGGTTGCTGCACAGTAATGCCTTACTTCATTGGGCATATATTGGAACTGCCGTTGACAACCACGCAAGACTATTCTCTGTTCCATATCCTTGGTGATTACTCAATCGAACTCTGGAAAAAACAGATTGACCTAATTCGGCAGAGACATGGTTTGATTAGCTTTATCACGCACCCGGACTATCTGGTTGAAAGGCGCGCGCGCCAAGTGTATCGGGACTTGTTGGGCCATCTTTCGGAGTTGAAAACGAGCGAGCGGTTATGGGTCGCGTTGCCCGGAGAGGTTAATAGTTGGTGGCGGAATCGAAGCCAAATGAACTTGGTCCAGGATGGCGAAGCCTGGCGCATTGAGGGGCCTGACCACGAACGAGCTTGCGTTGCGTTTGCGAGTCTTGAGAACGACAGGGTTGTCTATACCTTGGGCTCCGAATCGTGAATGCATTAGGTGCCTGTCGGTCTGGCGACGTTGAGCAGGATGACCTCAAAAGGTAATTCATGAATATCGAAAAGGCCAGGACTTCACTATCTGAAACCGCGCGAAGACACATTCTTTTTGCGTCATTGTCGGTTATCTCAGTACTGGTCTTCTGGAAGCCGCTCGCGGGACTGTTGGCATATTCCCTTGACCACGAGTCCGCATCGCATATTCTTCTGATCCCCCTTATCGCTCTTTATCTCTTATATACCGAAAGGAAGCGAATCTTTCAGTTGACTGAATTGTCCCTCATCACTGGAAGTGCGGTAATTCTGATTGGGATTGCTTTTTACTGGCTGGCTGATCCGCGCTGGGCGTCCGCGGAAGGAAACGATGGGTTGGTTCGGACGATACTATCTTTCGTGGTGATCTGGATAGGCGCGTTTCTGCTGTGTTATGGAAGCCGCGCGGCCCGGACGGCCGCTTTTCCGTTGCTCTTCCTTCTACTCATGGTTCCTCTGCCGGAGGCAGTTCTCGAGAAGACAATTCATCTGTTGCAACAGGGCTCTACGGAGATTGCCTATCTCTTATTCAAACTCGTCCAGGTTCCTGTTTTTCGGCAGGGGTTTATTCTTTCTCTTCCGAGCGTTTCGATTGAGGTCGCAAAAGAGTGCAGCGGTATTCGTTCCAGTATGGCGCTGTTCATCACCTGTCTTCTTGCCGCGCATCTGTTTCTCCGCACACCCTGGAAAATGCTCGTCTTCGTTCTGCTTGCTCTGCCGCTGGCAATCATCAAGAACGGAATCCGAATAACGACATTGACTTTGCTAGCCATCTATGTGGACCCGAGTTTTCTGACCGGAAACCTCCACCATGATGGAGGGTTTGTGTTTTTCCTGTTGGCCTTGGCCATTATTGCCCCAGTGCTCCTGTTACTGCAGAAATCGGAACGAACTTCGCAATCTGTGAAGCCCACCATCCCACCGGAAAGCGGCGTCGCGCCAGGCGCATGAGAGCTTACTATTCCCTTAAATATTTCATCCCCTGGAATTTCCGCTTAGCCCTGCGACGAATGCGAGCCAACTCCAGGCGGATTGCGTATGCCTGCGCGAGCCACCATGGTTGGGATATGAGGAAAAGAGAATATCTCGAATTGGTAGACTCGGTCTCGACTGAAGTATTCGGCGATGTCGGCCCGGATATGAGTGCCGGAGTCAAAATCGACCCATTAAGCGCTGCCTGAGACTCATTGCCAACCGTCCAAACCGAGACGGTGCGTTTATTCCAACCCACATCGTTCCGCCGTTTAACTGACCGAAGAATTCCCTCCATTTGCAGGATGGGACGGAAATTCTAATTTTTCCGCTCCGTCGAACCTTCCCGCGCAATCTCGCATTTCTCGTCCCCGAATTATTCTACTCGTGGTTTTGTATACACGACGTCTACTCTGTTGACCTCTTGATCGTCCGCAAGTAAGCCATCCAGTTTCAGTGTGGAGCAGTCCATCGTCTTCGCCGTGCTCCTCTTAAAAATCCTCATTGTTATCTCGGATTCCTTTTTATCTCTCTTGTCGCCGACGAGATCGAGGTCTCCTCATCAACCGGCCTGAGAAAGGTGTCAAATCGAGATTTTAGGTCATGGATCCGTTGGAAAACCAAGGAGGAAAGACAGTGGATATAATGAGCATCTTCGGCTCCATTTGCATCATTTTCTTACATTTTCCAGGCAGGCTCCATGCTCCCCGCAGTACTCGCAACATGGCTCTAAGTCATTATAACACAAGGGGTTACGTCGACGGTACAGCCACCGCTCATGACTTGCCAAATGGCGAAGCGATTGCAGCTACCATATTAGATCCGGGACCGTTTTTCGGGCAATAATCCAGGAGAACGGCGAATCGATCATTCCAGGTTCGTCCCATGACGAGAGGCGTAAGCCATAAATAATTTTGGATGCAACTCATCGACGAAGCCGCTCAGAAAAATGGATGCACGCGGCGTAATTGCCATGTGGTTTTGACTAGGGCGAAGTGAACTTGACGGAACGGGACGCCTAGCCTATATTTTTGTACACCAATTTAGATTGAAATCGACAACTTTGGTCCCCAGCCATTTGGTCGACTGATTTGAAGTGTGAGCGATAACCCCACTATGCTTCGAAAATGCCGTTTCGCCTCACTCCTAATCGCGTTTCTAGGCTCTCTTTTCATAGCCGATCTTGCCAGCGCTCAAGTCGAATTGCCCCAGCCCTCACGGCAACTGATCACACAGTCTATTGATGAAAGTAAGCGCGTGAGGCTCGCGGGTAACACACGTCCCGAGGCAAATGCAACGAATGATCGGGGCACCGTCGCTGGTGACTTTACGATGGAGCACATGCAGCTTCAACTGCGGCTCCCGATCGAGAAGGAGCAGCAACTGGAGCAATTCATTCAGGACCTCCATGATCCCGCTTCTCCCAACTTCCACCACTGGCTCACATCGGAACAGTTCAGACAAGAATTCAGCCTGGCGCAAGAGGACATCAATACCATCACCAGCTGGCTTGAGTCGAACGGATTCACGATCAATGTGGTATACCCGAGATCAATCGATTTTTCCGGTACCGCCGCCCAGGTGAAAGCTGCATTCAGAGCCGAGATTCATAACCTCGATGTGAACGGCGTAAAACACATCGGCAATGTAAATGATCCGCAGATTCCAGCCGCGCTCGCGCCGGCGATCATAGGGGTTGTGTCTCTGAATGATTTCATGCCGCACCCCTCAAACCGTCGGCGCGCCAACTACACCCTGGGCAATGGTGATCATTTAATAGTACCTGCCGACCTGGCCACGATTTATAATTTCAACCCGCTTTTCTCGAGAGGTGTGTCAGGACAGGGCCAGACCATCGTGGTGATCGAAGACACTGATCTATATACCAACGCTGATTGGAACACCTTCCGTTCGACGCTGGGTCTTTCCGGTTACACATCTGGTTCATTCACGACGGTCCACCCAGCGCCTCCGACTGGCACCAACAACTGCAGCGACCCTGGCGTCACTGGAGACGACGCCGAAGCGATCTTGGATGCGGAGTGGGCCAGCGCAGGAGCGCCTAGCGCAGCAATCGTTTTGGCTTCGTGCACAGGTACAACGAACTTCGGCGGTTTTATCGCGCTTCAAAATCTTCTTAATGAGAGTGGCACACCGCCGGCCATCATCAGCATCAGTTACGGCGACTCCGAACCCAATCTCGGTGCATCAGGCAACGCCTACATCAATGCCTTATATCAGCAGGCCGTAACAGAGGGCGTCTCTGTGTTTGTTTCGTCGGGGGACGAAGGTGCGGCGAGTTCTGACTATAATGCTACTCAAGCAACACACGGTATTACCGTCAGCGGATTCACTTCCACACCCTACAACGTATCTGTGGGTGGTACGGATTTCGGTGACACATACACCGGAACCAATGGCACCTATTGGTCCTCAACAAACAACGCGTCCACGTATGGTTCTGCACTGTCTTATATACCAGAGATTCCATGGAACGAGTCGTGCGCCGGCGGGATTCTTGCTGGTTACTTAGGCTATGCGACGACCTATGGGTCGACCGGGTTCTGCAACAGTTCCGCCGGCAGTGGTCATCTGACTACCACCGCTGGCAGCGGCGGCCCGAGTGGCTGCGCTACCGGAACGCCGACAATTACCGACGTCGTCAGTGGAACGTGCGCGGGATATCCCAAGCCCAGTTGGCAATCCGTCTTTGGCAATCCGAGTGATGGCGTGCGCGACATTCCCGATGTCGCGCTATTCGCTGCGAACGGGCTGTGGGGTCACTACTACGTGGCCTGCTACTCCGACATCAGTAACGGAGGAATTTCCTGTGCCGGTGCACCGAGCAGTTGGTCCGGATTTGGCGGAACTTCGATCTCGTCTCCGATAATGGCTGCCATACAGGCGCTCGTAAATCAGACCACTGGCACCAGTTCCGGTAATCCGAATTCCACTTACTACTCCCTTGCCCGCACCGAGTATGGCTCGGGTGGCGACGCCTCCTGCAACTCCTCCCTTGGCAATGGCGTGTCCAGTACATGCGTTTTCTACGACGTGACCTTGGGCGACATGGATGTGAACTGTACGGGCACTCACAATTGTTATTTGGACTCGGCCACACATGGGGTGCTATCCACTTCTAACTCTTCATATCAACCAGCTTATGGCACGAACAACGGCTGGGACTTTGCTACGGGAATTGGCACCGTCAACGCGTACAATTTAGTCACCAGTTGGCCGAAGTCATCGAACCCGGCGGTCTTGAGCATCACGAAGACGCACACGGGGAACTTCACACAAGGGCAGCAGAACGCGACATATACAGTGACGGTGTCGAACGGAGCGACCGCGGGGCCGACCAGCGGGCCGGTGACAGTGACCGAAACAGTGCCCTCTGGGCTAACGCTCGTATCGATGGCCGGGACGGGATGGGCATGCTCGACGAATACTTGTGCGCGCAGTGACGTCCTAGGTGCCGGATCGAACTATTCGGCGATCACCGTGACCGTAAATGTGGCGTCGAATGCGAGCTCTCCGCAAGTAAACCAAGTGAGTGTTTCTGGCGGCGGTTCGGCGACCGCGAACGCGAGTGATTCGACCGTTATTATCGCGATTCCGGTGCTGAATATCACGAAGACTCATATCGGGAGTTTCACGCAGGGGCAGCAGAACGCGACCTATACAGTAACGGTATCGAACGGAGCCAGCGCGGGCCCTACGGGTGGAACAGTGACGGTAACGGAGACAGCGCCCTCCGGACTGACGCTCGTGTCGACGGCCGGAACGGGATGGACGTGCGGGACGACCACTTGCACTCGCAGTGATGTCCTGACCGGCGGATCAAGCTATCCGGCGATCACCGTGAAAGTGAATGTGGCGTCAAATGCTAGCTCACCGCAGGTAAACCAAGTGAGTGTTTCTGGCGGCGGTTCGGCGACCGCGAACGCGAGTGATTCGACCGTTATTATCGCGATTCCGGTGCTGAATATCACGAAGACTCATACCGGGAATTTCACGCAGGGGCAGCAGAACGCGACCTATACAGTAACAATATCGAACGGAGCCAGCGCGGGTCCTACGAGCGGAACAGTGACGGTAACCGAGACTGCGCCTTCCGGACTGACGCTCGTGTCGATGGCCGGGACGGGATGGACCTGCGCGACGACCACTTGCACTCGCAGTGATGTTCTGACCGGTGGATCAAGTTATTCGGCAATCACCGTGAAAGTGAATGTGGCATCGAATGCGAGCTCACCGCAGGTAAATCAGGTGAGTGTTTCCGGCGGCGGTTCGACGACGGCGAACGCAAGTGATTCGACGACGGTGCAAACTGGGACGGGCTGGTCAAACGGCTACACGAACATGCGAGCGATCACGATCAGCCACCTGAAGGTG
>OCZU010000218.1_pt1 | contig 41419 bp, 41 predicted proteins | sample 1539001 | NCBI WGS metagenome assembly OCZU01 (sample SAMEA3539306, study PRJEB22396) | soil metagenome | biome: tundra; feature: field; material: soil | place: USA | collected 2010-05 | depth 0.15 m | reverse complement strand
CGTTCCACCCGATTTCCTCGCGCAGGTCCCCATTGTTTTTCAGGGCATAATCCATCAGCGGACCGCTCGATGCCAGCGGCAGAATCGCCATACACACATAAATTCCCCAGCCAGTAAGCGCGGTGAGATATACGGATTCCACTATTCCTCGCCATAACCGCGGCAGCGCCGCCAGCCAACCTTCGATTACGGCCGCACCCATCGCCATCAGCATGGGATAGGCCGCTGCCGTGTAATATCCGCGCCCTTTCGCCAACCAGAAAATCGCCAGGGGGATTAAATACATCCACGCCAGCATTCGGTAGCGCGGGCTGCGCAAAAAACCAAATAGGCCAAGAATCCACAGCGGCGCCGCAAATCGGTTGGCGCAGCCCACGAACTGATAGAACCAGTATCCCTCCGCCCGCCCCTCGCCAACATCGCGTGCGTGAATATGCCTGAGGAAGTGCAACGAAATGAAATCATGACGTAGCTGCCAGATCAGATTCGGCAGACAAATCAGCAGCGCCAGGCCGGCTCCTGCCCAGAACCACCGGCTTCCCAGAAAACGCCGCGCTCGCGTCAGCACGAGTCCACCCACAATCCCAGCCACAAAAAACATAATTGCGTATTTGGTCATCAGGCCCACGCCAATGACCGCACCTATCGCCAGGCACCACCGCGGGTTCTCCGTCTTCAGCAGACGGATCACGAAATAAGCAATCAACACCCACCACAAATAATCGAACGTCGTGTATTGAAATTCCGTTCCCTCGAACAGAGGCAGGGGTGAGACCGCAACCGCCAGGGCCGCCCCGGCCTGGGCCCACCGCCCGCCGCCCAACTCGCGCGCCATCAGCCCAGTGCCGACGACGGCCGCGGCCTGCGCGATTACCGAGAAGAGCCTTAATCCGACCAGCGACAAACCAAAGATGCTCAGCCCAATTCGCTCCACAAACGGTGTCAAGGGCGGATATGCCACAAACCCCCACTCGAGATGCCGGGCATCGCTCAACACCTGCAGCTCATCGCGATGAAAACCATAGCGGCCGTTCGTGAGCAGATGAGCAACCGCAACGGTCAATGCGATGCCCACCACGATCAGTGTGTCAGCTGAGGACGGCATTTCCACCTGCATGAGATGCTGCGGAGTCGTTGATGCCATTGCGTCCCGCTTCCGTAGAGCCGGTCAGTTGGAGGCCCCATTGTAATCCGCAAAGGCGCGGCCTGCAGCAAACCCTCCCGCGGTTGCCCCTCACCCACAGTGGCCTGTGTCACAATAAAGAAGTGAAAGAAACCACCCTGGTGCCCACGCCCGAAAGTCCAGGCCCGAAGCCCGGTTCCATTCGCCTGGTGGCTACCGACATCGACGGCACCCTCCTCAATCCCCAGTTCCAGATCTCACCCGATGATCTCACCGCCCTCCGCCGCGCCCACGCCTCTGGCATCGAGATCGTCCTCGTCACCGGACGCCGCCACACCTTCGCTCTCCCCATCGCCCAACAACTCGGCTTCGATCTCTGGCTCATCAGCTCCAACGGCGCCGTCACCCGCTCCCTCGCCGGCGAGACTTTCCACCGCGACCTCATGCCTCGCCAAACCTGCCTCGACCTCTGCTCCGCCATGCAAGCTTTCCGCGGCCACACCGTTCTTACTTTTGATAAGGAAACCAAAGGCGCTATCGTCCTCGAACACCTCGAGGCGCTCAACGCCAGCATCCGCCGCTGGCTGGAAAAAAATATGGCCTACATCGAATTCGTCGTCCCTATCGAAGGCGCCCTCACCACCGACCCCGTCCAGGCCATGTTCTGCGGCTCCATGGCGCGCATGGCCGAGGCCCTGCGCGCTCTCGAGGCCGCCGGCCTGGGCAACCGTATTACCGTTCTGCGCACCGAATATCCCGACCGCGACCTCTCCATGATCGACATCCTCAACGCTGGCTGCTCCAAAGGCCACGCCCTCGCCCGCTGGGCCGCCCACCGCGGCTACCCTCGCGAACAGGTCATGGCCATCGGTGACAATCATAACGACGTCGAAATGCTTGAGTTTGCCGGCCATCCGGTTATCATGGGGAATGCCTGCGACGAACTCCGCGCCCGCGGCTGGAGTGTCACATTAGGCAATGATCGATGCGGTGTCGCCGCCGCCTTAGCGGATTTACCATGATTAGGAGTTTTCGAGCGAGAGAGAATCTAGATTGCGGCTTGACGGCGTCATCCTGAGCGTAGCCGTTTTTCAGGCGGAGCGAAGGATCTCGGGCGTACTTGCTGCCTGTCGGCGAGGGTTTCCTCGCCCCTTGATTTGGCGCCTTTTGGGGGGGTGGCTGGCGCAGCGCTTCAACGCTGCGATTACGGAACTAAAAAATAACGGGCTTTAGCCCCCGAGGTTCTTAACCGCACGCGAACATGAAGAAGCTGATCCAACTCGCCCTCTGCATCGCACTGCTCGCCGCGAACTGCCTCGCCGCCGACTCCGCCATCCTCCGCAACGGATTCTCCATCCTTCACCAGCGCCGCCAAATCATCGGCACCGTCACCCGTCTCTACCTCGATGGAGATCAATCCAGCTTCGTCGATATCCCCACCGCCGAGATCGATCACTTCGAATCCGTCCCCGACTCTCCCACTCCACCCCCGGCTCCTCAACCCGCCTCCACTCCGCATTCCTTCGATCTAACCCAAGCCGTAAAGGACGCCAGCGGAACCTACCGGCTCGATCCCGATCTTGTCACCAGCGTCATCCGCGCCGAAAGCGGATTCAATATCCGCGCCGTCTCTCCCAAAGGCGCCCAGGGACTCATGCAGCTCATGCCTCAAACCGCCTCCCAACTCGGCGTGAAGAATGCCTTCGACCCGCAAGCCAACCTCGAAGCCGGCACCCGCTATCTCCGCGAACTCCTCGAGCGCTACAACTTCGATCTCATCAAAGCCCTCGCCGCCTACAACGCCGGACCGCAGCGCGTCGAGCAATACAACGGAGTCCCGCCCTACTACGAAACCAAAGCCTACGTAGCCCGCATCGTCCGCGACTTCAACAAAAAGAAACTCGCCGCCAAATCCCCCACTCCGGTCACCGCAAAAAAGAATTCCCCACCCAAGCCCGCCGCTCCAACCCACGCCCGGTCAATCCCCGCGCAGTCCATGGCGCAAAACTGAATCGTCCCGTCGCCATTCGCTCCTGCCCCTCTCAGCTCCTAACCCGTGTGCCAACCAAAAGCCCCCGAGATACTTAAGCCTTTTGCTCCGTCATCCAGAGCGAAGCACGACGCCCACGAAGTGGACGTCATGCGCAGTCGAAGGATCCCTACCCCCAGCACATCGCCGGCCCTACATGGGATTTCCACCATCGGTTCGTGTGGGACGGACACTCCTGTCCGTCGCCTTTGACGTTGCCTCTGACCTTGATTTGTCATCCTGAGGAAGCGGAGTCGCACGCGAAGCGGGCGACTCCCGACGAAGGACCTATGCATTTTCTCAGGCATCATCCGCGTAAAGCCCCAGGGTGGAGCAGCGCTTCCAGCGCGCGGATCCCCTGTGCCCCCGTGGTAAAGGTCCCCCCACATTACGCAGAATACTCGCCCTTGACGCGACTGCTATAATAACTATTAGACATTCATAAACAATTTCGCAAAGCTAGGCGGAGCCCAACCCTCCGCCTTTTCGCTTTTCCCTCTCAGGAGTTCCAATGTCCCAGCGCCGCCCCAGCCAGTCTGCCAACCCCAACCGTCCCAACACCAAGCTCACCGGAGAGCGTTCCGAAGCCGCTTTCCTCTACCAGGCCAGCCAGCGCCGCTTCGCCATCTCCAAGCCCTGGGGAGACAGCGAGCGCTACGACTTCATCCTCGACAACCGTCCCCAACCTCTCGTCCACCTCATCCGCATCCAGATCAAGTGCACTGACTCCCTCCGCGCCGACGCCTACGAAACCCGCGCCACCTACACCTCCGGCAACCGCCACGTCGTCTACACCAAACGCGACATCGATTTCATCGCCGCCCATGTAGTCCCCCTGAATATCTGGTATATCCTCCCCGTCGAAGTCTGCACTCCGCAACCCATGCTCCGCTTCTACCCCCACCGCAACGCAAGAAAGATGCGCCTGGAAAAATACCGCGAAGCCTGGCACTTACTGGACCCCCCGTTAACCATCCACGCCAGCATCGACGAAAACTACCCCGCAGGCTGCGATCCGGAACTCGAAGCGCAACTCTATGGATAGCGACGGCGAACTGCCTCGAGAAATTCCGTAGAGACGCAGTTCCGCTACACCTGGTCCCGAAGGGACCCCTGACAATAGCCCGCCAGTTCACTGGCGGGTAGCGGCAAAAAGGGAGGACCCGCGTGCCGGAGGCACGCCTGAAAGACTGCTCATCCTCAAATTCATGCGGGGACACTCCCATGAACCCCGTTCGGATTTCGTAAATTTCCTTAGCCAAAACCTGATCTGGCATTCCAACCCACGCATTATCTAAGCCCAAGAAATCGGCCAAATGATGCAGGCCCGCCACTCTAAGTTCGCATTTCGTAACAAAAAAATAAATGATTCCGCGCTCTCCCGATCCCTGATACTCTCCCGCGCACTTGGGGATACAGAAATGCAGACGGACAGTGCGGCCCTCCTGTATTCAGCAAATCTGCTCCTGAAGTGACCCCGGCGAAGGCTGTTGTGATGTGCGTACTCGCAGCTGATCGTGCTGATATGACTGGGGCGACCTTTCGTTGAACCCCGCAAGACCCATCCATCAGCTACGGCCTTGATTCGCTGCCGAGACGAGAGGAGAAACCATGAACCTTTGGATTATTGGGGTCATCGCACTCTGCGGAGCGGTAGGTGGATTCGTGAATGTATTTATTGGAGATTCCGGACTCCACTTGCCGAAGGTAGAACACGGTGTCTTCGCCCCGGGATTTATTGGGGTCATATTCGTCGGGATGGCAGGAGCGGTCGCGGCCTGAATACCGGGAACTTGTTCCCGCAGGGCACTCCTCTCACCCTAACCTTCGCTCAACTCGCAAATGCCATGGTTATCGGCTTCGGCGGCGCGAAGTGGTGGAAGAGCGAAGGCGAAAAGGACGTGCTGCAAAAAACTGCTGGCATTGCGGCCGGCAAGAACGCGGATGCTCAAGCCGCGAACACGATCGCAACAGCATCGCCGCTAAAAGCATTAGACGCAGCCATGAAAATGAAGTAGGAGTCGCGCTGACGGGCGAGCCTGCGGGGCAGAAACGGCACCTCTCGGCTCACTTCCTCGAAGGAATAATGGAACTAATTTCGTTTATGAGAGAAGGGGGACAGAAGCAGCCCTGATTGAGAATCGGTCAGGGATTCTGTCAACCCGCACAGGAGACTACCTCCGCGGAAAGGGCCTGACCCGTGATTGAAAAGAAACCAAAGAAACAAAAGAAGCTTACTAAGCGAGGGAAAAAAGGAGAAATTATGGCTGGTGGTTCTCAAAACAATCCGGGGGTTGGCGCCGCGGCATCGCTCTGTAAGATCTCGCCCGACCCCTCCGGTCAGTTCGATTTCACAGTTACGGCAGCGGACAAACCCGTGAAAATTAAGCTCTGTGAGGATCAGCACGGCGCCCCTGCGAAAACATCCAGTTTCAACCTATTGCAGGTTTATAACGCACTGACTAATCCGCCCACCCTGGTTGCCGGACAGCCGACCTCAATGACCGCGATGAATGCCTCCCTGACCCTTCCAGCAGGAGCGTACGACATAGATATCGTTCTGAATCAACTCTCAGCGTCGTCGATGGGTGCTTATGTCTACGAAGACTGCAGTAGCCTTAACCAACTCATCAGGATCCCAACGCCCCTTAAGATTTCAGGCTACTTCAGCCTCAAGGTGGAATGAGCCATGCGCGGACTCCGTCTAATTGGTTGTAAGCTGCAACTGGCAGCCTCGATCCTATTGGGGGCGGCCTTCTCTCTGTCGAACCTGGCAAATGCACAACAGTCGCCGCCCGCGTGCAACTACCTGATGCAAGGGGTCGCGGAAGGCCGCTTTCAGCTAAAGGATATAGCGGACATCAGGGTATCGGTCGTTTGTTTCTGGGAGGTTTCTCTGCAATCACAACCGCAGCTCCTTCGGAGCAAGCTTCGGGCCCAAGCGGTAGTCCAGAAAAGCGCGGCCACGACACAAAGTGGCGCCCCTTCCGGAGGAAATGGAACGACAAGCGCTGTCTCGAAGCCGAACACGCCACTCGCATCGCTTGCCTCGGAGTATGGGGGAATAACTTCATCTAGCAGCAATCAAACTATGACGATCCAAACGACACTAGACGGCATCCCATCCGTCCTCGGCAGCAAGGGCTTCCTGCCTTATTGCTGGACCGCATACCTGAAGATTCCCGGCTGCGTTAGCGCGCCGACGCTGGAATGGCTGAACCGGTTCGGGCTGGGGGTCACGGCAAACACTTCTTCCGCGTCGCAGAATGTTAGTGGCACCGCGTCGCCGTCGCAGGGCACCGCCCAACAGGCATCACTCAAAACAGCCGGTTCGACAGCGCCTTCTCTCTCCAGCACATTTGCCAAGTTCACAATTTGGAGAGGCGAGTATAAACTTCCAGCAACGGGCCCGAATGGAGCAAAGGTAGCCGCTGCGGAAGAGAAGCTCGCAAATGCACTCAAGCCGCCAGGACCGGCGAACGGGAACGTAGGCCCGCCGCCTGAGGTTCTCCAACGTTACCAAGACTGGCAGGCGCGCTGCATAGAAAACAATCCATCCTTCACCCCAGCCGTCCTGGCGGATAAGAAAAGGAACGGTGAGCTGGTCGCCAAATATTACAGCCAAGTTGTAAGAGTCTTGTTTTACAACTCTACCGCGGTTTGCCCCCCGGATTTGCCCCCCGCTCTTACAGCACCCGAGGCCACGGTCCCGACTACGCTTACTCCCTGGCAACAAAATATCGTCAATGCAGTCGAGGAGTACGTCGCCAGCGTTTCTTCGTTTCAGGCGCAACTCGATCAAATGCTGAGAAGTGCGGCCGCACCTGTTTTATCGTTCGAATACGACCTCAACACCCCGACGAATCAACCGACGACCTCTACGTACAAGCTCGTGGGTAGCAAAGCATTCGGACCTAAGATTTGTCCAAAGGCTGAGAAAGACTCGGGTGACAAAGGGGGCGCAACCGCCCAAGGTAGCCGATTCACGGAAACCATTAACATCGGAGGAAACGTCTACAACTCGACCCCCTCCAACGTACCCGGTGCCGGGAAATTCCGCGACCTGCAGGCGGGGACTGAAACGGATATAGCATTCTGCACATCCACCGCACACGTTATCGGTTCGTTCCTCGGTAACTCGACGTTGGGTCTCACGTACTACTATCAAGACCAGACAAGTCCGTCGATCCTCAAGGTCACACTGGGAACGCCCTTGCCAAGCATCTCCATCACCGGTTTAGCCTCAACCACATCGACAGTCTTTGCGACGAAGGGTTCGATAAACTTCGTTCAGTTAAAGTATGGACTGGGCACAGGAAAAAACGTGAAGTTCCCCATCGCCGTGAGCTGGTCAAATCGTACCGACTTAATTACCCATTCACTCTGGAGCGCGCAGTTCGGTGTAAGCTACGACTTCTCCTCGCTTTTCAGCTCGTCGAGCTCTACGGATACATCGGGCAGCAAGTAACAGCATGTTTGGACGACCCTCTGGGACTGGTTCCATCCCTTCCTATCATCTGATACGAGGGTCGCCTTATTGCGCCTTTTCCTTTCAACAACTTACCTCCGCCCAATCCCCCAATCACCCGCTAAACCCCATTTTTCTCCCGTTCGTTGAGATAAAGATGCGCATCTCCTTACGCTCCAATAGGATCACTCCAGACCAACACCCAGGGAAAAGTGTACGAACCAGGTTGAATTCCCGGGGAGAGCCGTAGGTCGTTGGGTTTTGTGGTCTGGGTCGTGTGTGAAGGTTTTGTGGATAGGGATCTCGGCTAAAGCCAAGGCAAGATTCCGCCAAGTTGTTTCCCAAAGCCGAACACAACACCCAAATAGCAAACAGACGCGTGAGCAAGAAACTGAGAACCGAGAACTGAGAACCGCCCCTAGGAGCCAGAAGCTAACATGCGCAAGCCGATCAAGTACGTAGAAAAAGCAGTCACCGTCGCCGCCAAAGGCGCTTGGGTTGTGTTCGACCGCGTGAACCGTATCAAGCAAAACCCTTCGCCCACCCCGAAATGGTCCGACAAGCCTCTGCTCAAGTCCTACGAAAAATCCAAACCGCCCCTCGGCTGGCCCCGCTCCACCGATTCGCTCTGCCCGAAGTGTGTCCCCGAAATTCGTCAGCAGATTCTCGACGGCAAACTTCCTCACGAAGTTTTGATGAACGAAAAAATCGGCGAGATCAAGGCCACCATCATCGAGCGCGATGGCAAAATTTTGATGGTGAAAGATTGCCCCAAGCACGGCCACTTCGAAGACGTGATGTCGATCGACACCGATTTCTCCAAGCACTTGGAAGATGTTTTCCCCGGCCGCGACATCGTTGCGCACAATGACGAAAAGCTTCACCATCACGGCTCCTCCACCGTGAAGTACGGACGCGGCTCCGTGCTCACCATCGATCTCACCAACCGCTGCAACATGATGTGCGATCCCTGCTTTATGGACGCCAACCAGGTCGGCTTCGTCCACGAACTGCAATGGGAAGAAATTAAGACGATGCTCGACAACGCCATCACCATCAAGCCGCGTCGTCAGATGAGCGTGCAGTTCTCCGGCGGCGAGCCCACGTTGTCGCCATACTTCCTCGACGCCGTTCGCTATGCGCGCAAAGTCGGATACAACTCCGTGCAGGCCGCAACCAACGGAATCGAATTCGCAAAAAGTTTTGAATTCTGCCAGCAGGCAGTTGAAGCCGGCATGCGTTACGCCTATCTGCAATTCGACGGCATCGGCAACGCCGCCAACGCTCACCGCATGGTCGGCAATCTGTTCGATGTAAAATTGAAAGCCATCGAAAATCTGCACAACGCCGGAGTAGAAATCGTACCGGTAGTAACCATAGTTAACGGCATCAACAACGAACAGGTAGGACGCATCATCAAGTTCGCCCTCGACAATCCAAGAACAATCAGCTTCTTATCGTTCCAACCAGTAAGCTTCACCGGCCGCGACGAAGCCGTCACCGACGACCGCCGCCAAGCCCAGCGCTACACGCTCTCTCACTTGGCCCACGACGTAAAAAATCAAACCGGATTAGGCGAACCAAGCCGCGACTGGTTCCCCATCAGCTTCATGGGCACCTTCAGCGACTGGGCCGACCTAATGCACGCCAACGACGTAAAAAACGACTGGGGCCAACTATCCTGCGGTTGCCACCCTAATTGTGGGACTGGCATGGCTGTCATGATTGATAAGGAGACTAAGGAGGCGGTTCCCGTTACTGCGTTTTTGAAGGGGGATCAGCTGGCGAAGGATATTGCGAAGGTGAACGATGCGGCGCGCGGTAAATTTTTGACGGTGGTGGGAATGGCGTTGTGTTTGATGAAGAACTACGATCCGTATCAGGCACCGACGCATTTCAAGTTGATCGATCTGTTGCGGAAGTTCGATAAGAACTTTAACGCTACGGGAAAGAATTATGGGAAGGTTGGTCCGGACCGGACTGTGGATGATGTGATGAAGCGGCGGCAGGATCGGTGGAATTTTCTGTTCATCGCGGGGATGTGGTTCCAGGATTTGTTTAACTACGACTTCCGGCGAACCGAGCAGTGCATTATTCCCTATGCGACGCAGGAGGGCGAGATTTCATTCTGCGCGTATAACACGGGCGTGGGGTGGCGGAACATCATCGAGAAGATGCACATGACGGCCACGCTGACCAAGTGGTATGAAGAGCATGGACGTCACGAGATTTTTGCGGGCGGGAAGAAAGTGAAGATGGACGACGAGACGCATTCACTTCTGCTGCGCGAGAATATTGTGACCACCGAGTTGCAGCACGATCTGGACAATCTGGGCATCGCGAAGAACGCGCGCGAGGAAAAGAAGCGGGCGCGGGATGCAAAGGCGGCGCTGTCGGTTGATCATTCGGAGACTCCGGTTCCGGGACATCGCGGGCCGCAGAAGAATGATGAGGCTTACAACGCGCGCATGGCTTCGCTGTATCGCGAAGTTGTGTTGAAGGAAAAACCGGCGGTGGCGGAGAATGGATTTATTCCGCTGGGCGCGCTGGGCAAGGCGAATGGCAACGGTGCACACGCTCCTAAGCCGGAGGTCGCGGAGCCCGTGGCCGGAGACTGAAGTGCGCTCCTAAGCTACTAGCTTCTAGCTCAATCCAACGGGCCGCCTGCGGGCGGCCCGTTTATTTTGGGGGTACCGATTTATTCTGGCAGCCCGAGGGACGGAAGAGATTGGATGATCTTTACGGTTTCCAGGCTGACGGTGACCACTTGACCAATAAGGCGCAGAATATATTCCCTATCTTCTTCCCGATTTGGGTCGTTGGTGATGCCGCTGCGCTTGTCGGTTGAGACTTGGTATTGGTCGATGACCCATTCGAGGGCCGAACGATTGCCGAGGCGATAGTCGTAGGTTTCTTTGGGGATGCCTGACAGGGTTAAGAATTGGTTGTAGATGAGCGTGGTCTTGTCTTTGCTCAGCTTCATCTTGGTGACGCGGTAGTCGAGCTTCTCGCCCGCCTTTTCAACTTTCGTGAGCTTGTATTCGGGTTGTTGTTCGTAGCGGACGTGGATTTCGGCTAGGCGCTCGACGGCCTTTGCTAGCTGGCTGAAAAGATCAAAATCTTTCAACACAGGGGGCACAGAGGACACAGGGTAAATCTTTGCGTTGTCATCCTGAGGACCGCGTTCTTTGCGGGCCGAAGGACCTATGGATTCGTCGGCAGCCGCAACGCTGTCGGCGAGTTGCATAGGTCCTTCGTTGGGAGTCGCCCGCTTCGCGAGCGACTCCGCTGCCTCAGGATGACAGGGGGTTGAGGTAGCAAAGGGGATGCGGGGGAGTTCGCGGCGGAGATTGGCGGCGTAGCACTCGCGGTATTCGGGGTGGTGCCGGGCGACACCACTTCGTCAGGATGACAAAGCGGTGTCGGAATCCTGCCCTTGCGTTGAAAGCTCCGGGCTGGGTTCAAAGGCGACGGACAGGAGTGTCCGTTCTACACAGGCAGAGCGCCTTGCCGCGGGTGCTGTGGCGTTACTCGGCAACTACGTTATGTGCTGTATTGATGTATCCAGAAAGCGGACCCCGCCGGCGCCGTCATTGTTCCCGGTCGTGCTGTAAAGGTTGCCATCGGAGTTGGACATCGTTCTTGGAGATACGAGCTTCGAACAAGCCGAAGTCGCTGTTCTGTTGCAGGAGAGATAAAGACTGTGTGATGACACCCCACTTCCCGCAAAAGAAGCGAGAAGTGGGGCACCCCTCCTCCGTTAACCAATTCGTAAACCAGCTTTGTTACAATTTCACATCATGAGCCCACAGGCATCATTTGTCGATGTACCGGCGGCGATCGAGGAGATTCGCGCTGGCCGCATGATCGTGGTGGTGGACGACGAGGATCGCGAAAACGAGGGCGATCTCACTCTGGCGGCGGAGAAAGTTACACCCGAAGCCATCAACTTCATGGCCAAGTATGGACGCGGGCTGGTTTGCCTGGCCATGACGGAGGAGCGGCTGGATCATCTGCGGCTGGGGCCGATGACGGCGGAAAATACTTCGCAATATGGAACGGCGTTCTGCGAGGCGATCGATGCGCGAGTGGGCGTGACGACGGGAATATCCGCGTATGACCGGGCGCGCACGATTCAGGTGGCGATCGATCCGGCGACGAAAGCTTCAGATTTGGCGCGGCCGGGACACGTCTTCCCTCTGCGCGCACGGAAGGGCGGCGTGCTGGTGCGCGCGGGGCAGACCGAGGCTTCGGTGGATCTGGCGCGGCTGGCGGGAATGGTTCCGGCCGGCATTATTTGCGAGATTATGAAGGATGACGGGACCATGGCGAGGGTTCCGGACCTGATCGAGTTCTGCCACGAGCATGGAATGAAGATGTTGACCGTGGCGGAACTGATCCGCTATCGAATGGCGCATGAACGCTATGTGCATCGCGTGGGCGAGGCGCTGGTGCAGACGCGCTTCGGCGAGTTTCGCCTGATTGCTTATGAGAGCGAAGTGGACGGTGGAGAGTCGCACGTGGCGCTGATTTGCGGCGATGTGGAGAATAGCGATGCGCCGGTGCTGGTGCGCATGCACGCGCACTGCCTGATGGGCGACGTGTTCGGATCGACGGGGTGCGAGTGCCATGCCACGCTGGAAGGCTCGTTGCGGCGGATTGCGCAGGAAGGACGCGGGGCTTTGATTTATCTGCATCAGACTTCGCAGGGGTTTTCTACAGAAAAGGTTGGCGAGCGGACAGCGCTGACGTTTCATAAAGGAAGGAAGTTGCCGGCGCTGCTGGATAACGAACGGCAGACGCAGAGGGAGATTGGGATTGGGGCGCAGATTCTTTCGGATCTGAATTTGAAGCGGATCCGACTGCTGACGAATCGTCCTAAGCGCGTGGCTGCTCTCGAAGGATTCGGGATTGAGATTGTGGATCAGGTGGGGGTGGAGTTGGTGGGACCCGTCGGAATGCGGGGCTGCTGAACTGTAAAGAGCGGAAGTCCGTTCTGCTTGCGTCTCGGAAGAAAAAATGTGCTCCGGTCGCCAGGCTTCGCACCCCTCTGGAGGCAAGTCTACGGGGTTACCTCGTACACCACTCCAGCGCCGTATTCACCGCCCAACACGGTGGTGCCGAACAGATGCCCTGTGTGGTTGAGAATTATTGGTCCATCCGGGCTATAACCGCCGTCGCCGTTGAATTGAAGAACTGGAATTTCAGCCCAATCGTCATCCGCAGACATGCTGAAAATCAGCCCTTGACCGTAGCTCGGCCCCGCCCACCCATAAAGATTGCCAGCGCCGCCAAAAATAAGGCCGCCCGCTCCAAGGCCATCTTCGCCGTTGAAATAATGCAACACCGTTTCTTTCCAGGGTCCGGACGAATTAGGGACCAGCCGAAACACCAACCCGCAGCCTCCAGCACAACGGAGTGTGTTTCCGCCCGAGGCCGTTCCGTACAGATTGCCGGAAGAATCGAACGTCAAGCCGTAGGGTATACTCCCGTCGAGTTCGCCCGAAAAACGACGCAGAACCGTTTCCTTCCAAGAATTGCCCTCCGCGGGCGCCAGCAAATACACCACGCCGCATGCGCAATCACCGGAAGCGGCGGAGCCGTAAATAGTTCCCTTCGCATCCATCACCAAGCGGAAGGGATCGACGCCATCCAATCCTCCGGTGAAGGTGTGCAACAAGGTTTCCTTCCATTCATCCGATTCCGAGGGGCTGAGTTCGAAGGCGGTACCGCTGTCGTAACTTCCTCCTACAAACGTGGTGCCATAGAGATTTCCCGACGAATCGAATAGGAGCGACCCAAGCGGCCCGGAACCATCCGAGCCTCCGGCGAAAGTATGCAATATCGAAAACTTCCAAGAGCCGTTCGCTGACGGCGTGAGCTTGAAGACCGTTCCATTGCCCGACCCGCCGCCCGCGTAAGCGGTTCCGAACAAGTTACCGGCGGCATCGAAGATCAATGGCGAGCCGGGGTAATAGCCATCGTCCCCGCCGGTAAAAGCGTAGATGGTGCTTTCTTTCCATTCGCCGTCGGCTCCAGGAGTTAGCTTGAAGACAACACCGCAACCGTATCCGCCGCAGCTAGTGCTTCCGCCAGTGCTCGCTGTGCCGTAGAGATTTCCCGCAGCATCGAAGATCACACCGTTGCCAGGCTGGGCGCCATCAGTGTACGCAAAGGTATGCAGGACGTTCTCGCTGCTCGCCCAAGCCATCGTACTGACTGACAAGAGGCCGATTGCAAAAGCGACAAACCTGGCGTGAGATTTTACGTAGGGTTTCAAGGGAACTTCCTACTTCAAGACAAATCCGCGGGGGAGCGGCTGTTCGGCGCGGATTATAGCATGGAAAACTTCCGGCTGCGGGCTCTGGCTATACGCAGAGCGTCGCAAGGCGGATGGCCCACCCTTGCAAAAAACGGAAGGGTGTGCCGTCCGTGAGGTTGATCAGGGTTTGACTTCGAAGACGGTGCCATCGCCGGTTTCGCCGCCGCCGGTGGAAGTGCCGTAGAGGATTCCGCGGGAGTCGATGATCAGGCCAGCCTGCGGATATCCAGCGTCGTTGTTAGTGCTGCCGAAGCTAAAGAGTTTGGTTTCGGGCCAGCCTCCGCCAACCGCCGGGCTCAATTCGTAGAAGGTTCCGACACCGCCGTAGCTTTGCCCGTACTTGCCGCCGTCGTAGGTGGTTCCGTAGAGGTTTCCGGCAGTGTCAAAGACGACCTCGCCTTCGGGATTGGCTCCATCCAAGCCATTGCCAAAGGCATGCAGTCCACTGAATGTCCACACGCCGCCGCCTTGCGGAGCGAGCTTAAACACGATGCCGCGCTTATACGGGCCGCCCGCTTCGGTAGTGCCATAGACGTTGCCGGCAGCGTCGAGAGTTACTCCGGCTTCGGGCAACTGTCCATCCCCGGTTCCGCGGCAAAATTGTGCAGGATGGTTTCGGTCCAGGCGCCACTGGTTGGGGGCGAGAGTTCGTAGATAGTTCCCTCGTTGTGAGTCCCGCCGACGAAGGTTGCGCCGTAGAGGTTGCCGGCAGCGTCGAGGGCGACTCCGCCAGAAACCTGGACGCCGTCAGTGCCTGAGGCAAAGCTATGCACAACCTGCTCCGTCCAGCCGCCGCCGGTTTGGGGGGAAATCTCGAACACGGTGCCGCCACCTTCTTCGCCGGTGCCAAATGCGCCGCCGTAGGCGGTGGTTCCGTAGAGATTTCCGGCCGCGTCGAAGATCATCTGGGCGTAAGGAAAGATTCCATCGCCGGTGGCGCCAAAGCTATGGATGACGGTTTCCGTCCAGCTACCGCCGGTCGTTGGAGAAAGTTCGAAGGCCGTGCCTAAACCGTTAGCGCCGCCGCCGGTGGTTGTTCCGTAGAGGTTGCCGGCGGCGTCCAGAACCAGTCCGCCGTTGGGATTGGTTCCGTTCGCAGAGCTGTCAAAGCTGTAAATCGTTTTTTCGTTCCAACCGCCGTGACCGTTAGGCCCGAGTGCGAAGACAAGGCCTCCGCCTACGTCGCCGCCACCCGGTGTGGTGCCGTAAAGGTTGCCGTGTGCATCCATCACAAGCCTGCATTGCGGTCTGGAACCGTTGCCGGTGCCGGAAAAGCTGGCTAAAACTTTCTCCTGCGCGTGCGCCAGAGAAGCGGCGAGGAGCAGGGCGAGAAGCGTGATTGAGCGGGGAATTTGAAGGGTGGGCAAGGAGAATCTTTGAGAAGACATAGCTTCACCTTTCAGTCGGAAGTTCGTTGGGGGAGCTTCGTAGCCGGGAGCAGCGGGGCACGATAGGTGCAGGCCGAAGTCTTCCGGAGCGGAGGCGACGATCTTAGCGAAGGTGTGGGATGGTGTCAAGCAGGGGCGGGCGATACGGTACTGTCCTAATTTCGCAGAGCAAAAGCCTTTAACCGCGAAGTGCGCAAAGGATTCGCAAAGGTCGCAAAGAAAAGCAAAATCGAATTAGGATAGTACCGGGTGACACCACTACGGTGAATTTTGCGACTTGCAGGACGCGACTCTAGAACGGCTTGCGCACCACGACTTCGGCGTCCCGAATGAAAAACTGCGCGGAACATTGTTCGGAACCGCAGATGACGGGAACGAGACCGTTGATTTGACGGCGGGTGATGAGTCCGAGCATGCCACAGGACGGGCAGGCTAACACGGCCCAGTAGGGATCTTCCTTTTCGCCGACTTCGCCGGCGTTTTCCAGCACAAAGACGGTTCCGGGCTGCATCTGTTCCGGGATCCACTCATTGATCAAGTCCAGTTCGCCGACCATGTTTCCCCCTTGTGAAGCACGCTTTGCGGAGCAAGTCTTTGTTAAGAAAGCTGGTTAAGAAAGCTGGTTAAGAAAGCTGGTTAAGAATGCTGGTTAAGAATGCCTGCTAAGAGACCTTTCTAGCACGCCGGCGCTCGGCCGACGCTATTACGGAAGTACTCGCTTTTCGAGCTACGACCTCGGCGCGCACCTGACGGACGGCGTCGCTGAGACAAACGCCTAGAATCGGCTGATTGGAATTCTTCAGGATATCGACGATTTGCCGCGCCGAAGTTTCGAGATAGAGGTGGGTACCGTCCGTGAGCAAATGCACGTCGGAGTTGCGGCTGACGATTTCAGCGAGGCCTTTGCCGAACTCCCGTTCCAGGAAGCGCATGACCTTTCGTACTCCCTGCAGGGAGAAGCCCTTGCGGCGGAGCTCGCAGATGACTGCGATTTCGGTGAGGTTCTGCATGGAATAGAGGCGGCGATGGCCTTCCCGAGCGGGCTTGACGACGCCGCGTTCGTCCCACCACTGGAGCTGGCGGGCGGTGATGCCGGTCAGGGCAATGACGTCTTGAGATGGAAAGCGATCTTTCATGCTTCAGCTCTGCATTCGTCCCCGATTATGTTTGAAACAATTTGCGAGTTAAATGTTTGAAACATTTTAGACAGGGACGGGCCGGAGTCAACGAGGAATCGTCTGGGATGGGTTAACTAGAAGAGTACGGGGAGGATGGCGGAGATCAAAAACCTCCACCACAGGGGACACAGAGGGTCACAGAGGAAACCGGAGTGGACCACCGCCGCCGACGAAGTGGACGATTTCCAGGCGGTCGCCGTCTTTGAGGATGGTTTGAGGCCAGCGGTCGCGGGGCGCGATTTCCAGGTTGAGTTCGACGGCGACGCGGTCGGACTTCATGTTGAGGTGCTCGATTAAAGCTGCGAGCGTGAACCCGGCTGGCGGCGCGGGATCTGGGAAGGTGCGCTCTTCTCCGTTGATGTGCAGTTTCATGGCTTTGATTTTCTCACGCTGAAAACCCGCACATCGCTTCAGTCGGTTTTGCGCAGGGCGAATTTGCGGGTTACAGTGCGACCTTCGTAGTTGGCTTGGACCATGATGGAGGAATCGGGCAGGGAGGATTCGTCGACTTGGATGGAGATTTCGGCGGCGCCTGTGGGATCGGTTACGGCCTGGGTATAAAAGGGTGCGGCGTTGGGACGGGCGAAGCGGAATGTGAGACGGGCGCTGGGAACTGCGGTTCCGCCTTCGGTAACACGCAATCGCATGGTCAGATTACCATTGGCGTGAACCGAGGCGGCGTTCTCCCATTGGACGTCAAGTTGTTTAATGCCGGCCAAGGTTTCGGTTTCCGCACGGTCGAGGACGTCATCCAACTTCCCTTCCCGGATGGCTTCGAGGACGAGGCGGTGCTGGTCGCGCAGTTGCTGCTCTTTTTGGGTATCCCCAAAACCGGCTTCGAGCGCGGAGGACGCGTAGGAGATCGCTTTCTTGCCGACGCACCTTCCGCGCATGAAGACCTGAGTCTGAAGCAATTTTTCGCTCTCGCGCGCTTCGCTCTGCACGTGGTAGATGGTGTCGCCGTGTTTGACGTCGGTATTGAAGCCAAAGATCATAAGAATTTTGTGATCGGGTGATCGGGCGATTTTGCGATTGAAAACCTTGAGGCCTTCAGCTTACAACGTTTGCGTGTACTTCCGGGAGTTTGAATTTCAATCACCCGATCACCCGATTGCTCAATGACCAAATTGTTCATGGTTCCCTTGACACTCGCGCGCGTCAACACCTAATCTAGAATGTTTAGATAACGCTTGGCGCGAATTATATATACGCTCTCCTATGCCAGACAATTACTTCGCAGGCTACCTGCCGTTCCTCATCCACGTTCTGCTGGCGGGGGGGATAGCGACTGCCATTATCTCGCTTTCCTGGCTGATTGGGCAGCGTAAACCGACCCGAGCCAAAATGTCCGCCTATGAATGCGGCATGACCCCGGTAGGCGACTCGAGGGGGCGCTTCTCGGTGAAGTTCTACCTGGTGGCGATGCTGTTCATTCTGTTTGATGTAGAAGCGGTCTTTCTTTATCCCTGGGCTGTGATCCTGCACGATCTCAAACATTTTGGACTGTGGGAAATGTTTGTATACATCGGCATCGTTCTGGTTGGATTTTTTTATGTGTGGAAAAAGGGCGTGCTGGATTGGGGTCCGGATGCCGTGCGGCGGGGAACACGGTAATGGCTTTGGCACCTGCGATCACCGATCTTGAACAACTGAAGGGTCATCCTGCGGTGGCGCGACTGTTGGCGTGGAATCCGGCGGCCGTTACGGGAGTGAAGTTCGACCGCGACGAGATGACGATTTACGTGGATCGCGCAAACATTCGCGAAGCTTGCGCGCTGCTGCGTGATGACGCTGAGTGTGTTTTCAACTTCCTTTCCGACATTACCTGCGTGGATTGGTATCCGGCAGAGCCTCGGTTTGAAGTGATTTACCACCTGCTATCGATTCCTAAGAAGGAACGGGTGCGGCTTAAAGTTCGTTTGGACAGCGCCAGTCCGGCGGTGGAGTCGATGACTGCGGTGTGGCCGGGGGCGAATTATTTTGAGCGTGAGGTTTTCGATCTGTTCGGGATTCGGTTTACCGGGCATCCTTATTTACGGCGGCTTTTGATGCCCGAGGATTGGGAAGGGCATCCTTTGCGCAAAGATTATCCGGTGGAGGGCTATCGCTAGCCATGGCGCACTTCACACCGACGCCAGTTCTCGAGCCCGGGCAGGATCGAACGATGATCCTGAATATGGGGCCGCAGCATCCGTCGACGCACGGCGTGCTGCGGGTTCTGCTGGAGATTGATGGCGAGACCGTAGTGCGGATCATGCCGGACATTGGATTTCTGCACACGGGAATCGAAAAGACGTGCGAAGCGAAGTTTTATCAGCAGGTGGTGCCGCTGACCGACCGTATCGACTATCTGTGTCCCATGACCAACAATCTTTGTTATGTGCTGGCGGTGGAAAAACTTTTGGGACTGGAGATTCCTCCGAAGGCGCAGTGGATGCGGGTGCTGATGAACGAGTTGACGCGGATCAACTCGCATCTGGTGTGGTTGGGCACGCATGCCATGGATATTGGCGCGCTGACGGTGTTCTTGTATTGCTTCCGCGAGCGCGAGGAAGTTTTGAAGATGTTCGAGATGATCAGCGGACAGCGGATGATGACTTCTTACTTCCGCATAGGAGGGCTGGCGCTGGAGCCGCCTCTGGGATTTTTCGAGCGCGTGCGGGAGTTTGCCGGACGTTTCCCTGAAAAGGTGGATGAATACGAAAATCTGCTGACGGGAAATCCGATCTGGATGATGCGGACGAAGGGCGTGGCCAGAATGACTGCGGAGGATGCCATCGCTCTGGGGGCGAGCGGGCCAACGCTGCGCGGAAGTGGCGTGGACATTGATCTGCGCCGCGATATGCCTTACTCGGGATATGAGAATTTTAGATTCAAAGTTCCTGTAGCGCAGGAAGGCGACGTTTTCGCGCGTTACATGTGCCGGGTGCTGGAACTGAGGGAATCGAACAAGATTGTGCAGCAGGCGCTGGATGGCATGCCGGAAGGCCCGATCAAGGCGAATGCGCCAGGCGTCGTGTTGCCGGACCGCGAGAAGATGAAGACGCAGATGGAAGCGCTCATCTACCACTTCAAGATTATTACCGAGGGTTTTGCAGTGCCGCCGGGCGAAGTATATCAGGCGGTGGAATCGCCACGGGGAGAGATGGGCTACTACATTGTGAGCGACGGGACGGCAAAACCTTACCGCGTACACATGCGGGCGGCTTGTTTGGCGAACCTGCAGACGCTGCCGAAGATGTGCGAGGGCGGGTTGATTGCCGATGTGGTGGCGGCGATTGGGAGCATCGATATCGTTCTAGGCGAAATAGATAGATAGATGACGTCGGGAAGGACTGAAGCAGATGTGCCCTGACGCTGCTCCGGTTTGGGAGCAGATATTGATTAGCGTAGTTGGACCGCCGGTCATAGCCACGCTGTGGCGTTTCCGAGCAAGAGGGTGGGCAAGAACGGTCCAGGGCGGAACAGTAAGTGTTAAGACGGAGCGACGGCAGAAAACAGAATTTTGGATTTTGCTGATTGTTCTGTATGCGATCATGATCGGCGTATTCATGTATAGCGTGTGGAAATGCTCTAAGGTCGGTTAGAACTTGCGATGAGGTTTTCTGACGAGTTCGAGGCGCGGTTTGCGGAGATGGTGCCGCATTATCCGACGAAGCGGTCGGCGCTTGTGCCTACGCTGCTGTATGCGCAGGATGAAATTGGATTTCTTTCCGATGAGGTGATCGCGGAGCTTGCGGGGCGGCTGGATTTGACGGAGCTTGAAGTGAGGAATGTGATCAGCTATTACTCGATGCTGACGACCAAACCGCGGGGCAAGTTTAATGTGCAGGTTTGTACGAATATCAGTTGCCTGGTGCGGGGCGGTGAAGAACTTTTGCATCATTGCGCGAAGAAGTTGGGCGTGGGGCACAAGGGAACGACTCCGGACGGATTGTTTTCGCTGGAAGAAGTGGAGTGCATTGGGGCGTGCAGCTGGGCTCCGGCGGCGCAGGTAAACTACGATTTTCACGAGAACCTGACGACGGAAAAGATCGATAAGGTTCTGGACGAGTACAGGAAATTGAATCATTGAGTGATTGAGTCATTGAGCCATTCTTGTCGCGGTTTTCAATGACTCAATGATTCAATCACTCAATGAGTAAATGGCATGGCTGACTTGGTTTCCCATCCCGACGAGGTAAAGGTCGTCACCCGGCGCTTCGGCCAGGGTGCGGTCAACATTGACCGCTATCTCGAATTGGACGGCTACAAGGCCGTGCAGAAAGCGCTCGGCATGGAGCCGGACGCCATTATTAATGAGGTGAAAAATTCAGGGCTGCGGGGGCGCGGCGGGGCCGGGTTCTCGACGGGGATGAAGTGGTCATTCGTGCCGAAACAATCGGCCAAGCCGAAGTATGTGCTGTGCAATGGCGACGAGAGCGAGCCGGGGACGTGCAAAGACCGGCTGATTTTTGAGCATGATCCGCATGCTGTGATTGAAGGAGTGATGATCGGCGGCATGGCGGTGGGTGCGCGCAGCGGGTACATTTACATTCGCGGCGAATATCGATATCTATCGATCATTATGCAGAAGGCAATACGCGACGCGTATGCCAAGGGCTTTCTGGGCAAGAATATTTTTGGCAGCGGACGTGATTTTGATATTTACTGGCACGGCGGTGCGGGAGCCTATGAAGTGGGCGAGGAATCGGCGCTGATGGAATCACTGGAGGGCAAGCGGGGCATTCCGCGGATTCGGCCTCCGTTCCCTGCCGTCGTCGGGCTTTGGGGCGGGCCTACCGTGATTAATAACGCGGAGACGCTGGCCAGCGTGCCTCATATCATGCTGGGCGGCGCGGAATGGTACGCCAAGATTGGCACGCCGAAGAATGGCGGCACGCGACTGTTCTGCCTGAGCGGCAACGTGGCGAAGCCCGGCGTTTACGAACTGCCCATGGGCTACAGTCTGAAGAAGATGATTTACGAAGTGGGTGGCGGGATTCCGAATGGGCGCAAGTTGAAGGCTGTGGTGCCGGGGGGATCGTCGACACCTTGCCTCACGGCTGACGAGATCGATATCAATATGGATTTCGATTCGGTCGGGAAGGCCGGTTCGATGCTGGGCTCGGGCGGCGTGGTGGTGATCGACGACCAGCAGTGCATCGTGAAGTTTGCCTTGCGGACGATGAAGTTTTATCAGCACGAAAGTTGCGGATGGTGCATTCCGTGCCGTGAAGGGACAGACTGGCTGAAGAAGACGCTGGTGCGTTTTCATTCCGGCGGCGGAGTGAAGAAAGACATCGACAACATGCAGTACTTGGCGGAGAACATGCTGGGGCGTACGTTCTGTCCGCTGGGCGATGCGGCGGCGATGCCGACCATCGCGTTCGTGAAAAAATTCCGCAAAGAGTTTGAGGATCATCTGGAAGGGCGGCCGTGTCCGTATGAGAAAGAAGGGGCGGTGGAAGAGTTGGAAGTATTGAGTCATTGAGCGATTGGGTGATTTTGCGATTGAAAGTCAAAATCGTGTGCCGGTTCTTCAATCACAGAATGGCTCAATCGCTAAATCGCTAAATTTATATGGCTGACGTAACCCTTACAGTTGACGGCAAGAAGGTGACGGCCCCCGCGGGGACGCTGTTGATCGAGGCCTGCAAGCGCGTGGGCATTGAGGTGCCTTCGTTTTGCTATTACCCCAACTTATCGCTGCAGGGCGCTTGCCGCATGTGCCTGGTGAAGATTGAGAAGATGCCCAAGCTGCAGACCGCGTGTACCACGGTGATCAGCGAGGGGATGATCGTGACTTCGGACAGCGAGGAGATCAAGCAGGCGCGGAAGTCGATGGTGGAAATGCTGCTGGGGAATCATCCGCTGGATTGCCCGGTGTGCGATGCGGGCGGCGAGTGCGAACTGCAGGACATGACGTTCTCCTATGGGGCGGCCGAATCGAGGTTCATGGAGGCCAAGAACCATAAGGATGAGCAGCAGTGGTCGCCGGTAGTGTTCTTCGATCGTCCGCGGTGCATTCTTTGTTATCGATGCGTGCGCGTGTGCGGCGAGGGGATGGACGTTTGGGCGCTGGGGGTGCAGAACCGCGGCGTGAGTTCGATCATTGCGCCGAACAAACAAGATCACCTGGAGTGCGAAGAGTGCGGGATGTGCATCGACATTTGTCCGGTGGGGGCGCTCACTTCCGGCGCGTATCGTTACAAGACGCGGCCGTGGGAGATGAAGCACGTGGGCACGATCTGCACCCACTGCGGAGACGGGTGCAAGACGACTCTGGGCGTGCGCCGGGCGGATACGGGCATGGAAATTGTTCGCGGCGACAATCGCGATAAGAGCGGCACGAACGGGGATTTCCTGTGCATCAAGGGGCGATATGGGTTCGATTTTGCGAATCATGAAGAGCGGCTGACGCGTCCGCTGATTCGCAAGGATGGAAAGCTGACTCCATCGACGTGGGAAGAAGCGTTTGCACTGATCGGGAAGAAGTTCGCGGAGGTTCGCGATCGCGAGGGCGGGGCGGCGATTGGCGTAATCGGCTCCACACGAACTACGAATGAAGAAAATTATTTGCTCTCGAAGTTTGCGCGGGCGGTTCTGAAAACAAATAATGTGGACCACCACCGGACGGCCGACTTCCCTGCTCTGGCCGCGGCTCTTCGCGGTAACGCCAATGCGACGGCTAGCATGGCGGACGTGTTTACTGCTCCCGCTATTTTTCTGATTGGGAATGATCCTACGGAACAGCATCCGCTGCTGGCGTGGCAGATTCGTAACAACGTGAGACTGCATCGGGCGCGGCTGTACGTGGTGAATTCCGAGTCGATCAAGTTGCGACGGCAGGCCACAAGCTTCACCCAGATCCCGCCAGGGATGGAACCGCCAGTTGCAGAGTTCCTGGCGGGCAATGACGGCGCTGTGGACGCGATCGTAGGTTCGTCGACTAATAAGGATGCATGGGTTGCGCTGCGCGAGAAACTGCGCGGTGAGCCGAATCTTGTGATCGTTTTCGGTTCGGAGATCCGCGGTACTGATCTATCCAACCTGGTGAAATTTGGTTCTGCAATCGCGGGAGCGAAGTTTGTTTGTCTGGCGGACTATGCTAATTCGCGCGGAGCGGCCGACATGGGGCTGTATCCCGATTTGCTGCCGGGATATCACCCGGCGTCGGGAAGCAGCGAGTTTCATCAGGAGTGGGGAGAGATTCCGCAAGCTGGCGGGCTCGATTTGGCGGGCATGATTGATGCGGGAAAAGCGGGCAAGTTGAAAGCGCTGTACGTTGTCGGCTCGAATCCGGTGGGGCGGTTGAAGATCGATCCGTTCACATTTACGAAGAGCTTCGTCGTCGTGCAAGATATGTTCCTGACTGAGACCGCGGTGATGGCCGATGTCGTTTTGCCGGCCGCGAACGCATACGAGAAGTCAGGTACATTTACAAACACTTGTGGTGACTTGCAGCTTCTGAAAAAAGCCGGCGAAGTGACGGGAACGAAAACTGATTTCGAGATGATGGTGCGCATCGCGGATGCCATGGGCTTTGATGTTCGCAAGCTCGTACTGTTTGGCGGCGGAACGCATGCCGACATGGGACAGTCACGCGAGGCGCAGTCGGGCGAGGCTGACCGTCACGCGGTGTGGCTGGAGGCCAGAGGGCTCGAGCCAAAGATGAGCCCGTTCGATCCCACGGCGATTCTGGATGAAATTCAGCGACTGGTTCCCGGTTACGACGTGTCCCGCATGAACCTGCTGGCGGGCAACAGCCAGCATACTTCGCTCGCCAAGGCTGGGCCGGGAGTAGCGCATGGACGAGAATCCATTGCGCCGGCGAACGACGATCTTTTCAGTTCCGGTACGCTTGGACGCTATTCACGTGCGCTGAAGTCGGTGATGGAAAGTCACGAAGTGAAGCCTGCCGAAGTCGCGGCAGACTGATCCGCGTTTTGACGACCGCAGCATTGGGAGAGGAAGCGAAGGCCTTGTCCGTTGGCGTTTTTATCATCGTGTCGGTGATCAAGTCGGTGATCGTTCTGATCGTGCTGCTCACTGCAGTGGCGTACACGGTCTGGTTGGAACGCAAAGTTGTGGGGCACATGCAGAATCGGTGGGGACCCACGCGGGTGGGGCCGTTTGGGCTGCTGCAGCCTGCGGCCGATGGGTTGAAGTTTCTGTTCAAAGAAGATCTGACGCCGCCACACGTCTACAAGCCGCTGTTTCTGGCAGCGCCGATGATGGCGCTGATCTTCGCGCTGACTTCGATCTCGGTAATTCCGTTCGGGAACTCGATTTCGATTTTTGGTACGAGTATTCCGCTGCAAATCACCGACGTAAACATCGGGCTCTTGCTAATTCTGGGCGTGACCTCGATGGGGGTATATGGCGTAGCGCTCGCCGGGTGGTCGTCGAATAATAAATATTCGCTGCTTGGCGGGCTGCGGGCGAGCGCGCAGATGGTGAGCTATGAGATTGCGCTAGGACTTTCGCTGGTGGGGGTGCTGATCCAATCCGGCAGTTTCAGCCTGCGAGTGATTGTCGATGCGCAGGGCGGACATTTCTGGGGTTTCATTCCGCGGTGGAACATTTTCCACGGGCAGTTCATCGGGTTTTTTATTTACCTGATGGCCGCCTACGCCGAAACAAATCGCATTCCGTTTGACCTGCCTGAGGCTGAAACCGAACTGGTGGCGGGTTATCACACCGAATACAGCTCCATGAAGTTTGCCATGTTCTTTATGGCTGAGTACGCCAACATGATCACGGTGGCTTGCCTGGCAACGCTGTTATTTTTTGGCGGATGGCATGGGCCGCTGGGTGGGCCTCCGCTGGTGCGGGCGGTGCTGCCGGTGTTCTGGTTTGGCGCGAAGATTTTCTGTTTTCTCTTTCTTTATATCTGGGTGCGCGGGACGTTGCCGCGCTTCCGCTATGACCAACTGATGTCTTTCGGCTGGAAGTTTCTGCTGCCCCTGGCGATTGCAAATTTGGTGGCGACGGCGATTGCCGTGGCCTGGTGACAAAAGCGAGTTCTCAGTTCTCGGTTCTCAGTTCTCAGTTAAGGCGCGAGAGCGCAAGCTGAGGAAACGATGTTGCGGTTGGGTTTTACTGAGAACTGAGAACTGAGAACTGAGAACTGGATCATGAGTTTTCATCTCATTTTATTTTTGGCGTTCGGTGCAGTTTGCGTGGGCGGGGCGGTCAATCTGCTCGCACAACGGCACCCGATCAACAGCGCGCTGTCGCTGATCGCGGTGATGGCTGCGCTGGCCGGCGAATACCTGCTGCTGGGGGCGGAGTTCGTCGCTGCGGTGCAGGTGATTGTCTATGCCGGCGCGATCATGGTGTTGTTTGTGTTTGTCATCATGCTGCTGAATGCGGGCGAAGAAGAAGAGAGCAAGGGCAGCCGCGTCGCTCTATTGTTTGGCGTGCCTGGAATGCTGACCGGCAGCGTGCTGATGGCTTGGGTTGTGCTGCGGCACTCGGGGACCGAGGCTGTGGCGATCGGCGCATTGCCTGGGCATCCGACGGATATCGCGGAGCTTCTGTTTCACGATTTCTTGTTGCCGTTTGAAGTCACTTCCGTGTTGATCCTGATCGCCATCATGGGCGCCGTAGTGCTGGCCAACAAGCCGGAGGCTGCGGCGGGGAAGGTGGAGTGATGGTGCCTCTATCTTATTATTTGCTGCTCAGCGGGTTTCTGTTTGCTTGTGGTGTAGTTGGATTTCTCATCAAGCGCAACATTATTACCATCTTCATGTCGATTGAGCTGATGTTGAACGGGGTGAATCTTTCGTTTGTGGCCTTTGCGGCGCACTGGCATGCGCTGAGCGGCCAGGTGTTCGTATTCTTTGTGATGGTGGTAGCGGCGGCGGAAGCGGCCGTGGGACTGGCGATCATTATCGCGGTGTATCGCACGCGCGAGACGTTGAACGTGGATCAGGTGAACCTGCTCAAGTTATGAACCCGATGCTCAATCTCTGGCTGATCCCGGTTCTGCCGCTGGCGGGGGCCGCGATTAACGGCTTTCTCGGCAAGAAGTCGTCGAGAAAGGCTGTGACGACCATTGCGCTGTTTTTCAGCGGGACGGCGTTTGCGATGGCTTTGTGGGTTGCGATGCGCTTCTCGTCGTTAACGCTTCCCTACCACGAATATCTGGCCCACTGGATTCGCTCTGGAAGTTTCAGTGCTGACTTCGCTTTTTATCTCGATCAACTTTCGCTCGTGATGTTGCTGGTGGTCACCGGAGTTGGATTTCTGATTCACATCTATTCCGTCGGCTACATGTGGGACGACCCCAGCTACTACCGCTTTTTCAGTTATCTGAATCTGTTCATGTTTTTCATGCTGACGCTGGTGCTGGCCAACAACTATCTGGTGATGTTCATCGGCTGGGAGGGCGTGGGACTGGCGTCGTATCTGCTGATTGGATTCTGGTTCACGAAGGATTCGGCCGCGTCGGCGGGGAAGAAAGCGTTTATCGTAAATCGTATTGGCGACTTCGGATTTCTGATCGCGCTGTTTCTGCTGATCAAGCACTTTGGAACTCTGAATTTCGATAAGTTATTTCAGAGCATTGCACCTTTGGGTGCTGAGAAGGCTGGCGCCGGGGTTCTGACTGCGATTGGGATTTTGCTAATGGTGGGGGCGTGCGGCAAGTCGGCGCAGATTCCTCTGTATATCTGGCTTCCGGATGCGATGGTAGGTCCGACGCCGGTTTCTGCGTTGATCCATGCCGCAACCATGGTGACGGCGGGCGTGTATATGGTTGCGCGCTCGCACGTGATTTTCGAGCGCGCGCCGATGGCACTGACAGTGGTCGCCATCATCGGAACGCTAACTGCATTTTTCGCAGCGACGATCGGCATTGCTCAAACCGATATCAAGAAAGTGCTCGCGTACTCCACCGTTTCTCAGCTCGGGTACATGTTTATGGCCTGCGGTGTGGGGGCGTTTTCCGCGGGGATCTTTCACCTGATGACGCACGCGTTCTTCAAGGGACTGCTGTTCCTGGCGGCGGGATCGGTGATTCATGCGGTGGGCGGCGAGCAGGACATGCGCAAGATGGGTGGGCTCAAGTCGTACATCCCGTGGACATTTCTGACAATGGGCATCGCGACACTGGCCATCTCCGGAATTCCGCCATTGGCCGGCTTCTGGAGTAAGGACGAAATCCTGTGGAAGGCCTATCAGGTCAGCTGGGTGTATTGGATGATCGGACTGATTACCGCATTCATTACCTCGTTTTACATGTTCCGCTTGTTGTACATGACCTTCTTTGGCGACTACCACGGGGCCCAGGTGGATGCGCACGGACATGGCTCCCACGGCCACGACGGACCTACCCACGGTGACCATGGACACGGCGAGCCGCACGAGAGCCCGATGGTGATGCTGGCGCCGCTAATGATTCTGGCGCTACTTTCGCTGGTGGGCGGGCTGGTCGGTTGGGGCAACCGTTTCGAACATTTTCTAGAGCCGGTGTTTGGCTCGGCGGAGGCAGGAGAAGCTGCAAGCCGAGGCACGGAGTTGGTGCTTATGGGCGTGTCCGTAGCGGTCGCTCTGTTGGGATGGTGGCTGGCGTACTTGCTCTACTGTGCCCGGCCTGAACTTCCGCAGAAGGTTGCCGATTCGCTCGGCGGATTTTACGAGGCAGTGGTGCACAAGTATTACATCGACGAATTGTATGCTGCGCTGTTCGTCAAGCCGCTGGTCGATGGCTCGACACGAATCCTGTGGCACGGAGTAGACCAGAAAGTGATCGATGCGGCGGTGAACGATGCGGGGGACGGTGCGCGTCATGTCTCCGATGAAGTTCGCCATATGCAGTCGGGAAATATTCGCTCGTACGCGGGATGGATCGCGGCCGGTTCCGCTGTCGTCATTGCATTCATGATCTGGATGTGGACGGGAGCCCGATGAGCATCGAGAATCTCAGTTCCATCATTCTGACGCTGGTGACGTTCATGCCGCTGGCGGGCGGACTGCTGCTGATGCTGTTTCCGCGGCGCGACCGCGACATCCGGATCTTTGCGCTGGTTATTTCGCTGCTGACGTTCGTGCTGTCGTTGCATCTGCCGGTTCATTTCCATCGCGGCCACATTGATTTTCAGTTTCAGATCGATCGGCAGTGGGTTTCCACTCCAAATATCCACTACCACATGGGAATTGACGGCATCTCTTTGTGGCTGGTGGTGCTGACGACGTTTCTCACGCCGCTATGTGTGCTGATTTCCTGGAAATCGATTCACGCACGGGTGAAGGAGTTCTTCATCCTACTGCTGATTCTGGAGACGGCGCTGATCGGCGTATTCACTTCGCTCGATCTGTTCCTGTTCTATTTCTTTTGGGAAGCCACGCTGATACCTATGGCTTTGCTGATTGGCATTTTCGGCCACGAGCGCAAAGTGTATGCCGCGGTGAAATTCTTCATGTACACCATGATTGGGTCGGTGTTCATGCTGGCGGCGATCTTGTGGCTTTACGCGCATACCGGAAGCTTTGACTTTGTCACGATTCGGGACCAGATCGCGAGCGGCAGTGTGCCGAAGTTTCCGGCGGCCGCGCAGTGGCTGTTTCTGGGATTCTTTTTGGCGTTTGCCGTAAAGGTTCCGCTGTTCCCTTTCCATACGTGGTTGCCTGATGCGCACGTGGAGGCGCCAACGGCGGGGTCGGTGTTGCTGGCTGGGGTTCTGCTCAAGATGGGAACCTACGGGTTGCTACGGTTCAACCTTGGACTATTTCCCGAGCAGTCTCGACACAACGCGCCTTGGGTGATGACGCTGGCGTTGATTGGGATCATCTACGGCGCGCTGGTGGCGATGGTGCAGCCCAACATGAAAAAGTTGATCGCTTATTCCTCGGTCAGCCATCTTGGATTTGTGGTGCTGGGAATTTTCAGCTTTACACAGGCGGGACTGAATGGCGCGATGTTCGTGATGCTGGCTCATGGAATTTCCACGGGCGGGCTGTTCATGCTGGCGGGGATTCTGCACGAACGCCGTCATACTTACGAAATCAGCGAGTTTGGTGGACTGGCTTCGCCGATGCCGGTGTATGCCGCGTCATACTTGGTGATCGTGCTGGCGTCGGCGGGGCTGCCACTTCTGAACGGATTCATTGGTGAATTTCTGGTGTTGAGCGGCGCATTCCAGGACAAAGCGGTCTACGGGATACTGGGGGCCACCGGCATAATTTGGAGCGCTGTCTACCTCCTGTGGATGTATCAGCGAGTCTTCTACGGCAAGGTCACGCACGCGGTGAACAATTCTTTGAGCGATCTTTCCGGATTCGAAAAGCTGGCCATTTGGCCGTGTGCGGCGGCGGCGCTGGCGATGGGCGTAGCGCCCATCATGTGGCTGGGAGCGATTGATCCTGCGGTGCAGGCAGCGCTTACGCCCTTCGTGAGGGTGGCGAGCAGGGTGGTGGGACAATGATTGCCGAGACAATGATTGGCGTTCAGACAATGAGCGCAACTTTTGTCCCGGCCTATTCGCAAGCGCTGCCGCAGAGTGCCGATTACGTTCGCATCCTGCCCGAGATTGTTGTCTCCTTTTTCGGCATTATCGTGATGGTATTGGAGCCGCTGCTCGACGAGCGGACGGGGCAGAAGATTCTGGGGTTGATTGCACTCGTGGGAGCGCTGGCCGGAATTGGGGCAACCTGGTTCATGGCGCAGGCTCCGGGTTTGGCCTTCTGGAACATGGTGCAGGTGGATGGGTTCAGCGTTTTTTTTCATGTTCTGGTGATGGCGATCGTAGCCGTCGTCATTCTCAGCTCTTACGAATACATGGCCGTGCAGCGAATTCGCGCCGGAGAATACTATGCGCTGATTCTTTTCGGAGCGGTTGGCATGGCGCTGATGTCGTCGGCAGTGGAACTGGTTCTGATTTTCATCGCGCTGGAGATTTCTTCTATCTCTTCTTATGTGTTGACGGGGTTTCGGCGGCATGAGGCTGCGAGCGCGGAAGCTTCGCTGAAGTACTTTCTGCTGGGATCATTCGCTACTGCGTTTTTTCTGTACGGCGTGGCGTTGATGTTTGGGGCCACGGGATCGACGAATATTGACCAGATCAGCGCGGCCCTGCGGGCTGGGCCGATTCCATTACTGGCATTTGTTGCAGTGGCGTTCATGTTTGTGGGCTTGGGATTCAAAGTGGCGGCGGCGCCGTTCCACGTGTGGACCCCTGACGTGTATGAAGGGGCACCGGCGCCGATTGTGGGCTTGATGTCGACCGCGCCAAAGGCGGCGGCGTTTGCGGTTTTGTTGCGCATTGTTTTCGTGATCAACGTGCCGGGCAGGTTTTGGCTGATTTGGATTTCGGCGGCGCTCTCGATGACTTTGGGAAACGTGGGCGCGTTGGTGCAAAACAACGTGAAGCGACTGCTGGCTTATTCTTCGATTGCGCACGCGGGATATTTGCTGGTAGCTTTCGCAGCCGCGCCGGAAATGGGGACCTCGGCGGCCATGTTTTACACTGCAAGTTATGCCGCAATGAACCTGGGTGCATTTGCCGTGGTCAGCCACTTCGCGAATGCGGGCGAACGCTATGTGACGCTGGAGGATTACGAAGGCCTGGGGCGGAGTTCGCCCCTGCTGGCGGCGACGCTGACCATCTTCCTGCTGTCGCTGATTGGGATCCCGATGACGGGTGGTTTTTTCGCCAAGTTTTACGTGTTTAGTGCAGCGGTGAAGGCTAACTTGATCTGGTTGACGATCATCGGCGTGCTTAACAGCGGTATCGGCGCATACTACTACCTGCGGATTATCGTGGTGATGTACATGCGCGAATCTCGCAAGGAAGTTCCGGTAACTCGCGTTCCTTTCTCGCTCGGGGTGGCCCTTGCGGCGTGCATTGCCGCGACCATCTATCTGGGAATATTTCCCAGCCGCGTGTTGCAGTATGCACAGGATTCCGCACAGCAACTCGTGCGGCAGTCTTCGCCCGTGCCCTTGCCCGAGACTCCTTCGTCCGCGCCGGTTTCGGCGGTGCGCGATCCTCTCTAGCGAAGGCCGCGTGGCTTGTGGAAATCTCGAATAGTTATGTTTGACAAGCGCTGTGCGCTGCGGCATTATGGGTCCACCGATTTTTGTTCTTCTCTCTGGCGGGACTAGACCGATCGGGGTGGAGGGAGAAATGTCCGAATTTATTCGCAAATTATGGGTGGAAGATGCAGGGCAGGATATTGCCGAGTATGCGGTGATGCTGGCCGTAATCCTGGTTCTGGTGGTCGGGACAATTCGACTGATCGGGTCCAACGCCAATAACGTCTTCTCCAACACGGCCAGTTCGATACAATAAAAGTGGCGGCTGGCACAGTCGTATGGTCCGTTTGAGAACGCAGGGAGGCATTTTCTTTATGACGCGATTTACTTCGTTTACCGGGCAGTTTCGCTACTGGTTTACCAGAGTAGCGGCTGCGGCGGCACTTGCGAGGAGATCGAGTCATCGATGATCGACTAGATTCAAGCAAGTTCAGCCAAAGGCCGCGATCCAGGATCGCGGCTTTTGCTTTGTGCGACCTTTGGAGGGGTAGATCGATGATCGTCAACATGTCAGAGAAAGCAACCGAACAACAGATTGCACACATCATCGAGCGCATTCGCGAGGCGGGCTACCAGCCTCATGTCACGCGTGGAGTGGAGCGTACCATCGTAGCCGCGGTGGGAAATGGACGCCGCCACGAAATCGAAGCTCTGCAGGTGGCGCCCGGCGTGGAGAATGTGGTGGCCATTGCGCAGCCTTTCAAGCTGGTGAGCCGGCAGGTGAAGCCGGAGCGATCGGTGGTGAATGTGGGTGGAGTGCGCATTGGTGGACCGGGAGTTGTGATCATCGCGGGGCCGTGCTCGGTAGAGTCTCGCGAGCAGTTGCTGGACACGGCGCATGCCGTAAAACGCGCCGGGGCCACCATGCTTCGTGGCGGCGCTTACAAGCCGCGAACTTCGCCTTATGACTTTCAGGGACTGGGACTGGAAGCGTTGAAGATCCTGCGCGAAGCGCGTGAGCAGTCCGGCCTTCCGGTAGTGACGGAGGTGATGAGCACGGAGGATGTGGACACGATCTGCGAATATGTGGACATGTTGCAAGTGGGGGCGCGGAACATGCAGAACTTCGCGCTGTTGCGCCGTTTGGCTACCGTCAACAAGCCGGTGCTGTTGAAGCGCGGGCCATCGGCGACGGTGAAAGAATGGCTGCTGGCGGCGGAGTACTTGCTTTCGGGAGGAAACAGCGAAGTTGTGCTTTGCGAACGCGGGATCAAGACTTTTGAAACGGAGATGCGGAACACATTCGATCTTGCCGCCGTGGCATTGGCCCGGGATCTCTCGCATCTGCCGGTGATCGCCGATCCTTCGCACGGAACTGGAAAACAAAGTCTGATCGCAGCAGTTTCCCGGGCGGCCGTGGCGGTGGGAGCCGACGGATTGATTATTGAAGTGCATCCCTGCCCGGAGCGAGCACTTTCCGATGGAGCGCAATCGCTCGATTTTGCGGGATTTGAGAAGGTAATGAAGGCCATCGCGGAGCCCCTACGGCGAGCTGCCGTGGTTGCGGATATGGCCCAGACATAAGACAAAGTAAGTCAGTGCGCGGGATTCGCGGCGGGAGGTAATCACCGAGACCTTACTGCAATCCCGACTGAGTCAGCTTCACGGCACAATGGGGATTTGCGCTTCCGCCTGACACATTACACTTCTGGCCGTTCACGGACCCCGACGCCATGGTCGAGAAGTAAATGTTCGTCCCGCCGTTTGACAATTCATTGTCGATCACGATCCCGCTGGTTCCTCCGAGAGCGCTCGGGGATGTCACGCAACTGGATGTCGGTGCGCCGGTGCAGGTCGGTGTTGTCAGCGAAGCCGCAATCGTCGAGCTCTCCAGAAATCCATCGCTCGATCCCACGCCAAAGAACAGCCGGTCCGTCGTGCCGTTGTAAAACTCGGTTAACGGTGAACACTCGTCCCCTTTCGTGGTGTTTATCTGAAAGGTGGCAGTGGGTGCGGTGCTATTGTTAAGCACCCCGGCGGTAAAGGGAAACATGTACATCTTTGGATCCGCCGGTGCGCCTCCGGACTGCACGAATCCGCAGGCGATCATGTGCCCCAAGGTCGACCCGTTCAGCCAGAACGCGTTATCAAACGTTCCCGAGTGTACGTTGTTGCCCGTGCAGTCGCCGTTTCCGCTCGCCGACCCCAGGTTCACGGTGTTGCTGGCTGTGGGCAGGCCGGTGGTGAAGTTCGCCGGAAGCTGGGTAACTGCTCCGCCGATGTTCGGCACATAGCTGCATCCGGTAAAGGCGAATACCTGGTCGGTTATGGGATTGGCGGGATCGGTGATGGCGATCGGCGGGTCTACAATCCCCGTCCCTGCTCCTCCGCTCCCTGTTTGTCCGGCCACGAATGCCCACCCGATCGTCTGCTGCGCTACGTAGGTCTTACCCGGGCTGGCCAGTTTGACTGAATACAGGTATCCTTCCCCGTCTCCGACAAAAATCAGGCCGGCGGTGTCATCGACAACCGGAGCGGTCAATACCGTGTTGTACTTGTTGGTCGAGACGGTGACCGGCCAGTTCGTCGGATCGTTGACCAGTGCAGGCGCGCCGCCGCGGAATACCGGAGTGATTTTATATAGCACACCATTGTCGGCGCCTACATACGCCGTATCCGCGTTGTAGTCGATCCAAGGTGAGGAATTCGAATTGGTCGCGGTGGTTTCGATGGTGAGCGAGGTCATGCAGCCGGGCGTCGTCGGCGACACGCACGAGGTGGGAGTCAGCGGACTCAACACCGTTCCATCTTGCGCCGGCGGCGTTGGAATCGGGCTCGGCAGCACCAGAACGTGGAAGTATGAAGCCCCGCCCGTGCTTTCCACGAACGCAACCTTCGTCCCATCGGGGGAAATCTCCGGCGAAGTCTTGATCTGGCCGCCGCTTTGCGTCACGGTGTTGTACGCGAATGCCACCCAGGGCTTTCCGCTATTGCACGGCGGAGTCGCTCCCGTGTACAGGTTGTTGATCCCGACCAGGTTGGCCTGCGTCCCTGAAGTCACCGTCAGCCCAAACACGATGTAATCGGAGTTGCAATCCTCCTGGACCACGTCGAACTGATATTTCGGCGGATATTGATTCTGCGGAACGTAGCCATTCTCCAGCGAAACTGCCCAGTCGATCTTCATGGTTCGGCGTCGCGGCGGGTTGACTCCGATGCGCAGGTTTCGCAGCGCCACTTGCCGCATGACCATGTTGTAAACGTGGCGTGGGTCACGGTCTCCCGCCGCCAATACATCCTCGGCGCGCATGCCCGGCATCAACAAGTGCCGCGAACTCCAGTCCTGCGGATACCCCAGGTGCGCCGGACTGGCGCTGGCGTCGCCCGATGCGACTTTCTCCATCGCTTCCTGGCCAGAAAGAGGAATACCCAACACGAGCACCCCAACCGCCGCACAGAACCAACGGAATGCGTACTTTCGCATGGTGCTTCTCCTCCAAAACCTCGTCGATAATGGCATTCTTATCCCATTCTTATCTTCGCTTACATTTTGGGAAATTGGGACCTTACCTTCGTAACCCACTCCACCAGATTGCCTGTAGGTGACCCCGCTGTGGGCAATCAAATTGCCTCGATTCAAGTGGCGCTGATCAGATCAAAATTCTCTCAGGCGGTGAGGAAGTGGTCTTCTGCTGACAAAGTGTGCATTGGCACCGGGTTAGCGGGGAGCTGGATTTGAATCAGCGGACCCGCGGAACCTGCTCCCGCCCTTTTCATCATGTTCGCCGAGGGGATGCCTGTTCTCTGGAAAGACTTCTCGCAATCCGCCGTGGACGGACCTCGCATGTTGCCCTCCATGTAGGCCAAACCGGGGCAACGCGTGCATGTTCCTACATGGGAGCAGGTCGAACAGGTCGGAAGATCCCTGGCACGAATGGAGCGGACTTCCTTCAACTGCGCTGAATGATTCCAGATGTCGAGGAACTTCTGCCGACGGACATTGCCGCTGGGAAGCGGAAATTGCACGCAAGGAAACACGTCGCCATACGGAGAGATGTAGCAGGCAGTGTGACCGGCACTACACGGAAAACTGTCCAAGGCGTCTTCGCCAGGTGCAGGCGGAGGAGCGCAGAATTCTTCCACGTTGCCCACCAGTTCCTGGTTATGGAAGACCTGCTTGAGGTCAGACCCTGGAATTCGCAGCGCGAGAATGGATCTGTCGCCGTCCATCTTTGGCGTGATAGTGGGGTCGAGCGTGTAGGCGACTCCCAGCTCGCGGGCCAGCGCAATCACGCCGGGCTGGTCGGAAAAATTGCCAGCCATGAGGACGTTGGCGATGCTGACCTTCAGCTCCTGCGACTTCAGGAATCGAATTGCGCGGATGGTTTGCTTCAGCGACCCCGGGAGTTTTGTGATGGCATCGTGAACCTCCGGCCGATGGGAGTAGACGCTGATCTGTATCTGCTCGACGCCGAGCTGGCGAAGTCTCGCGGCTTCCTTCTCGTGGATCATCACCCCGTTGGTCTTCACCTTCACGTTGAACAAGAGTTGCCGCGCCCGTTCCACAATTTCAAAAAAGTCCCGGCGCATGAGAACTTCACCCCCACTGAGGGAGAGGAAAAATACGCCGGCATCGGCGAGCTGGGTGAGCACATCGACGATTTCCGCCGTCGTCATCTCGCCATGATCGTCATGGTCCAGGTAGCAATGCACGCAGCGCTCATTGCAGCGGTAGGTGATATCGAGGTGAACGCTGAGGGGCAGGCCCAAGTCCAGCGCTTTTTGATTCATCTCAGCAAGAAGGCTCATCGGCTCTCCGGGGACAGGGAAGAATCCGTCTGCGTTACTGGCCGATCCGATACCAGCAGAATGCCGTGTTGGGAGAGTTCATCGACGAAGCGGTCGGCGCCGCGATGCGCTTGTTCCTGATCGACATCGAATTCCTGGCAGATTTTGCCGGCGACGATTTCTGAGAGCGGCGTGCGCCCGTCCGCGGCCTGCCAAATCGCAGTGGCGACTTCATTGAGGGTGAAGAAAGTCGAATCTACGGCCGACATGACCATCATTTCGCCGCCCACGAGGCGGGCTGCGATCTCCGAGCTACGCGCGATATATTTTTCGGCCATCAGGATTCTCCTTCGATTATCGAATTATGTCCCACACTCGCTGGTCGGGGACGAAGACTAATCGGTGAATGGGAACCAAACTAGCAAACTCGCACGCCGACTGAAAAACAAGTTTTACCAGCTCAGGATCATGAGCGAAAAACAAAATGTTCCTCATTAGCCGCTGGATGGCTTCGGTGGTGCCAATCGGCTCGATGCTGTTGTGCAAGCCCTTCTCCAGCAAGAAGAGGGCACTGAGCGGGGCGGATTCATTCTCGCCGGGACGCGCCAACTCTCCCGCAAAAGGCGTGCCGTAGGCGATGTAGCGATTGCCCACGCGTCGTACGTAGGAGATTTCGTCAGTGAGCAGGGTTGCATCGGGCGGCGCCAGGCGGGAGATGGTCGTCTTGCCCGCGCCGGACACTCCGGAAAACACAAAAGCTTTTCCGTTGCGAATCGCGCTGGAGGCATGAAGCAGGAAACTTCCCTGCCTCGCCAGGATGAGAGTATGAACGATGCGCAGGACGGCGTCGATCGAATACGGATTCGGGGTCTGGTGGATGGTTCCGCGGCGCTCGGCCGGTTCCCACTCGGCGCGGAAATCACCTCGCTCCAGGAACCAGCGGCCGAAGCGGCGGGTGACGCTCACATCCGCATCCGGATCGGAGAATGCAGGTGGCGCGAGGTCCACATCGAAATCGAACTCCGCGTGCGATGCCTCGCTCACAAACCCGACGTAGCGTTTCTTCAGCAGAACGATAAAACCCGGGTCGGTTGTGTTCACTCTGACGGGGACATCGCCGATCGTAATCACCACGCTCAGCCGCGCAGCTTCCCTTGCCGGTACGGGCAAGTGCGTGTCGTTCCCTTGGAGTGTGGCGAGTGTCATTCGTTCCCCATCTTGATTAATGCCCGCCCACGGTTTGTGGACGCCTCTGCGAATACGCCGCGAAGAAACTGCCGGGCACGCGCGGGGCCTGCCTGCAGGCGCGCCGCATGAATGCGCAACGCGAGACTGCGGAAGTGGTCCCAGCGGCACAGCATCCACACCAGCGCGGATTGGAACAAGGAGATTCGCCGGCTCGGGACGAAACTGCGATTGCCACGGCGAACGCCAACGACTCGGCCCAGCAGTTCGGATGCGGCTACGGGCGGATCGTTCTGGGGCACAGCGTCGCCCCTCGTAATCCACAAAAGGCGGTCCTGATCTTGCCGCCTTTCGATCAGCCGATGAACAAAGAAACGGTTGTCGCGCATAACCAACACGATGTCTCCGGAAACGACCTCGTCGTGCGCCGCACACTGAATCGTGAGCAGATCGTCCGGCCACAAGGAGGGAAGCATGCTCGTCCCCCGTAACGCCAGACGAACGGTGCCGCGACCTCGAAGCATCTCGGCTGCGAGGCCAAGCTTAGGATCCTCGTGATCTTCGAGCGGATGTGGCATGCATGGCCTCACCCTACGAGGCATTCCGGTGGCCATGCAGACACATCAAGCTGGTGGCTGCGGCTTTGCTGCAGTTCAGAGCCATAGTCTCGAAAACCCGCTCGTGACGGAAGGCAGGGTCTTGATACAGCTTCTTGCCGACTCTCTTCTCATCAGCTTTGCCGTTAGCTTTGCCGTTCTCTTGGGCCATGGTCCTCCTGATCGTCGGCATTGCGCGCGTACGACATTAACGTGAGCTTGGCGATTGCAGTACTCCTTGCGCCGTTAAATTCATTGCCGCCATGGAAACGTCCTGACGGGCTTCCACTAAATCTGCAGCGAGCATGTCATGCAAGAATTGCTTCACGTCTCGTTCCGCCTGGCCGTGCTCGACCGCGTATTCCTGTTCGACAACGGCGACCAATTCGGCAAGGCCCTTGGGAGATTCCAACGACTGCCAGATCAAAGAGCCGGTTTGGTTGAAGCTGTAGACGGTGGCGAGGTCTCCGACTTTGCCGCGCACGGGAACGATCAAGGTCTCTCCGGCGACGCGGCGGGAGACCACAGATTGCGAGCGCACAAAGACCTGCTCAAAATGAGAAGAGGGAAGGTCTTCAACGAGTTCCGGCTTTCGTGATGAGATTGTTTCCATAGAAATTTAGAGAAGCATCCTCAGTTTTCGATTACCGTAGAACTGCGCCTATAAAGCAATTGCGCCATTGGGCGGAGGTATTCGGTTGGTTATCACTCTTGATGGTTCCCAACTGTAGACGCGACATAGAGTTACGGCATCGCCGCAACCTGAGAAGTGGAGCGTTCGCAGCCTCGGCGGCTAAACAGGTTGCGGAAAAAGTCGGGTTGCGCCCCCGTTTTGAAAGGGCGCGGCTTCAAGAGGCTGTTACGAAACTCGTGTCGTCCGCTGAAGCGGACTCGGTTTGTCCCACTTCCGACTTCCCGGCACTGCCGTGCCGGGCTTTCCCATGCCGCCGCTTCGCGGCTGGAGTAGTTATTGTCCCACCGGCACGGCGTGGCTTTGGGTTTCGTAACCGCCTGTTCAAGCCCTGCCCTTGCCGTTCCGGTCGCACAGCAACTCGATAACGGCTCGGGCGTCATCTTCGACGCGGAGCGAGCTGGGATGGTGGACAAAGGGAAACAATCGTTATACAAACAAATGCGAACGATGCCCCGTTTTGACGTCACGATTGCCGGCGAAGTGAATCTGGATCTGATTCTCTACGGCGTTCCCGAAGAACTGCCGCGGGAGCGCGAACTGCTTGCCGAAGGCATGACGGTCACCTTGGGTGGATCTTCTGCAATTCTGGCGCATAATCTCGCGGCTCTGGGCAGCCGCGTAGGTTTTCAGTCGCGCATTGGGGATGACCATCTGGGGGATATCGCGCTGCAACCCTTGCAGCAAAGCGGAGTGGATGTTTCGCGCATGCGGCGGGCGGCGGGCGCAGTGAAGACCGGAGTTACTGTCATTTTGCAGCGCGAGGGATGGCGCAACATGGTGACTTATTCGGGGACGACTGCGGAGCTTACGTGGGATGATTTGGATTTTGAGTACCTGACGGATTCGCGCCACTTTCATCTTTCGTCCTTTTATCTGCAACGCGGGCTGCGGGCGCGGGTTCCCGAATTGTTCCGCAAAATAAAGAATGCTGGACTTACGATTTCGCTGGATACGAATGACGATCCGGACGATGGCTGGAAAGGTGGGCTCGATGAGGCGCTGCGCTATGTCGACATCTTCATGCCGAATGAGCGTGAGGCGCAGAAGGCAGCGGGGGTTAACGATCTCGAAGCCGCAGTGCAAAAGCTCTCGGGAAGTGTGCCCCTGGTTGTGGTGAAGCTGGGCTGCGAGGGTGCGATGGCGCAGCGCGGGGCTGAGCGCTTCGTGAGTCCTGCCGGAAAAGTCGAATCGGTGGACGCAGTGGGAGCCGGAGATAGTTTCGACGCAGGCTTTCTGCATCAGTATTTGCGTGGCGGTGATTTACCGGCATGCCTTGCGGCGGGCAATCTGGCGGGAGCTCTCTCGACTACGCGCCCGGGAGGAATTGAGGCTTTTCGAGACGCTCGGTACCGGCAGAAATTCTACGAAGAACATAATTTGCGAAAGTAAGAAGCTGGGGATGTTCTCTGTTCGTCAGTCTACGCGGCAATCGCGATCCTGAATTCCGCTTGAAGGGGATTGCTAGTTACTCTGGTTACCAACGAGTGTCCCGAAAGTTGATTATGATTGCGACTTGGGACAGTGATGAAAAAACTTAGTTTCCTAGTCTCCCTAACAAACGACGACAACGACTATCAGCAGGAGCAGGCGGCTGCGGCGGAGAAAGCGGCGCGGCGTCTGGGCGTGGATCTCAAGATCATCCACGCCAACAACGACGCGGTAACGCAGAGCCAGCAGTTACTGCACTACATCCAAGGTTCGGCGTCTGCGCGTCCCGATGCCATCGTGTTCGAACCGGCGGGTGGAACCGGGTTCCCGCAAGTAGCGCGCGCCGCCACGGCCGCGGATATTGGCTGGGTCATCCTGAACCATGAAGCGGACTATGTTCATCAGCTCCGGCAGAATTGCCATGTGCCTGTCTTCTCCATCAGTTCCGACCACGAGGAGGTTGGGCAGATTCAAGGCAAGCAATTTGCGGCGATACTGCCGCAGGGCGGATCGATTCTGTATATCGAAGGACCGGCCAACAGTACGGCGGCGCACGAGCGAACCGCGGGAATGAACCGGACGAAACCCGCGAATATTCAAGTGAAGACGATGCGGGCCAATTGGACCGAGCAGAGCGCATATCGCGCGGTCAGTTCCTGGCTGCGGCTGCGCACTTCGCAAGAAACACGCATCGACCTGGTAGGGGCGCAAGACGACAGCATGGCGGCAGGCGCGAGAAAAGCATTCGCGGAAATCGCGGAGGGTGAGCGCGAGCGATGGCTCAAGATACCGTTCACAGGATGTGACGGCTTGCCCAAGACAGGTCAGGCATGGATCCGCAATGGGTTGCTGGCGGCCACAATCTATATACGTCCCAACACGGACCTGGCGTTGGAAATGATTACCGAAGCGATCCGCACCGGAACTCAACCACCCGAGCGTAGGCTGACCGTTCCCGAGCCAGTGCCTTCTTTCGAGGAACTTGCGGCACGCGCCGCGAAGACTGAAAGCGTGAAAGTTCATCGCTCTGCGGGCGCCTGAATCAACAGGACGTTGCTGCACCATTCGTCGGACATCCTTTGCCTGGTCACATCGTGGCCTGAGCCTCTTAGGAGGCTGGCGGAAAACTCATTTTTCTTCCCGATGGCGTTCCTCAGCGGCTAAACAGGTTGCGGAAAAAGTCTTTTCATGATGAACGTATCGCCTCGGCGGCTTCTATGAGACGGCTGGTGCGTGTCAAGGTGGAAGTGGTTGATGT
>OCZU010000215.1_pt1 | contig 41842 bp, 33 predicted proteins | sample 1539001 | NCBI WGS metagenome assembly OCZU01 (sample SAMEA3539306, study PRJEB22396) | soil metagenome | biome: tundra; feature: field; material: soil | place: USA | collected 2010-05 | depth 0.15 m | reverse complement strand
CGATCAATGCGCGTGACCTCGCCAATGAGCTCGAACGCCTGTTGCGTAAACGAGAGGATCGAAATACCGCTCCGAATCAATCGCCCGGGGGCAAGGTAAGTGGGAAGACGCGGGCAGCAGGATCCTGCTCAATTGACTGAGTGCCATCTCAGCGCAACCCCCAGGCTAACTTTCGTAACTTTTTGTACGAAGAGTAGCAGGTAATCCAACTTAAGCAGCTCATTTGCGAGATGGCGCAAGGATACCTCTTCTCCCGACCCGCCGACGATCAGGCTATGTTGAAACTGTTGGCCAGAAACCAGAGCGCTCGTGATGCGGCGGTCGGACGTTAGACAATCGATTGACTGCCCCTTCGGCCGTTCGCATCAAGTTGATGGCCCACATCTCCGGTTCGACGACGACACGGCCAAATAGCCTTGGTAAGCGGTTTCTTGGGGCGCGATCCACTGTCGATGGTTAGCGCTGTTATCAGCAACTAATGACGGTGGCTTTGACGCGCAACGTATGATGGTTGGGTGAGATTGGGTCTAGAAGAGGATAGATGCATGACACCGCTGAAACTTCTTGTTGTGGAGGATGACCCCGCAAGCCTGGAACTAATGGCCGAGGTTTTCACGTCTTTGAAAGCGAATGTGCGTGCGGTCAGCGATAGCCAGCACGCGGCTGGCCTGGTGAATCAGGAAAGATTCGATGGGATTTTCCTGGATTTGGAGATGCCCAATCTGCATGGTTTCGATCTGGCGCGCCTGATCCGCAGGTCCTCCTGGAATAAATCCACGCCGATTATCATCGTGACGGGGCGGGATGAGAGAGAGACCATGCAACAGGCGTTCACGATCGGAGCAACTTTCTTTCTTCAGAAGCCGGTGGATAGGCAAAAGCTGAGCATCTTGTTCCGCACTGTGCACGGCGGGATGTTGGAGAATCGACGCCGACACATGCGTGCTCCAATCCAAACCGAGGTGACGTGCACGGTGGGTGCTCGAACAATACGCGGGGTAACCTGGAATCTCAGCCAAGGGGGAATTCAGGTAGAAGCGGGTGGCTTGCAGCCCAAGGATCCAGTGCGAGTGTTATTCCAATTCCCGGTGTCAGGCGTGCGGCTAGAGGCAATGGGCACAGTAGTCTGGGCGAAAGAGAACCGACAGGGAATCCAGTTCACGAACGTGAGTCCGCAAAATGAGCAGTTGATCCGAAAATTCATCGCCGAAGTGAAAGAATAAGCGGTTGAGACGATCGAGAACGGCAAGCTGTACTATTTACTAGATCCTGCCAATCACCGGACCGCTCGTGAAACGGCAGGTCACTACCAAGGGATCGGCTCCCTGAGCGTCATTGAGGACTACACGATTGCGTTTCTTGACGGATATCTAATAGTAGGGAAAGAGCGAATTACTTAATGGACGACTGGACGACTGTGCGTCCTTCAGGATCGCGCTGGAAACATTCGCGCAGACATTTGTCAACCATGTACTTCGTCTAACGCTTACGCTCAAGCAGGGGAGGCAGCAACATTTGCCTCCAACTGGTGAGTTCACTTGCTGACGCCACTCATCTCTTACGATTCGCCTGACACCTTAAAGAGGGCCATTCAGGGCTCAGACCTGCGATACTCTTTTGATGAGAATCTCTTTGATGATCTTGTTGGAAGAGGCCTTCCCCCCTTAATTTCACCCACTGTATTCGCTTTCATTTTGGGCGTAAGTCCCAAATTGATCACGTCAATGGCGCGAAATCCGGGACGTTACTACAGAATGTTCACCATCCCGAAAAAAGACGGCAGTCAGCGCACGATATTGGCGCCAAGAACGTTCTTGAAGGCGGTTCAATACTACATTCTGCGGTTCATTTTGCAGAAGCAGCCAGTTTCGTAGTTTGCGACCGGGTTTGTGCGCGGCAAGGGCATCGTGCACAATGCCCGATTACACGCTGGAGTTACCTTTCTGCTGAACGTCGATTTCAAAAGACTTTTTCGGTTCAGTAACTGTAAGCCAAGTACGTAACCAATTTCTCAAAATTGGCTTCCCAATGGCCGCCTCCGACTCGCTTGCGCAGTTGTGCACCTTTGGTGGTTCACTCCCGCAAGGCGCGCCGACTTCACCAGCCCTGTCGAACCTCGTGTTTACAGAGGTGGACCACGAGATCGCGGCTGCGGCTTCAGTCCAGCGTATTATCTATTCACCTATGCAGACGACCTGACGTTTTCCCGTGCGCGGCCGATTCCTCGGCTATTTGCTTTGGAACTGGATCGAATGCTCCAAGCACGTGGGTTTAAGTTAAACCCACGAAAGACCCGTTTTGCTGGACCAAGTCAAGCGAAGTACGTAACTGGGCTTGTGGTGAATGTCCGCCCGCAGGTTGATCGGCAAACGAGAAGACGAATAAGAGCTATGTTCCACTAAGCACAGACGGAGCCAAGCCGTTTCAGCGACAGAGCTGGAGAGTTGTTAGGGTGGGCGAGTTACGTTCAGAGTTTTGATTTCGCGCGCGGCCAGCGTTACGTTTCAATTGCCAAATCGATTCCTCGATAGTTGCACCGCGCCCATCGTCATTAACCTCTATTTGGACAACCGAGCTGATCAATCAACAGCGGGTGGAATGCGAAATCCTGCAAGCTGCGCCAGATTGAGTCTGGGACAGTGGACGAGTAGCCTGGAAAGGCAGAGCCGCCCGCTATTTGGTGATCGTTGCCACCGCGAACAAGCTGGCCAGGATCCGTTGGGCCGTGCTCTCGAGTGGAGAAGACCTATCACCCGATGCCAGCCGTTGCGGCTGCCAGCTAGACGAATGGCTTGAAATTCGCTTCTCAGAAGTCTGCAGACGAAAAGGAAAGACAAAAACATACTCAAATGGCGTGATCGAGAACCTGCGTCGAAATACGGCTTTTTCACAAGGGTGGCGATTATCAAGGAAGCGCGCGGATCATCATCATGCTCCCGGAGACCATTCTCCACTTGCCCTAGAATCCATCCGGCGATGAAGCTATCGATAGCCGCGTTGAGTTTTAAGATTTCTTTCCAGGAGATGTTCGACGGCGAGTTTCGCTGCTACGCAAAGCGATTGTCGATTGCGATTGGGCATAGGTCCGAGAACCCATAGGCGCCATTGAACACGCGGCGCTGAATGCCTGCGAACAGCGGGATAGGGAATTTGAAAGGGCCGAAAAGATGACGAAGCGTCCTGCGCTAGAGTTTTCTGCCATGCGTGTGCGCTTTTACTGCATCTTCGTCCTCTTCTTGGGCGCAGGCTTGGCTGTCTGCTTCTTCGTTTTGCCTTTCCGGCCGCCGATCAGAGTCAAAGCATCCGCGGCATTGAATGGGAATTGGCGGACCGACGATTGGCCAGTCGTGCTCAACGTGATATCCACGCGGCGATCGCTTGCAAGAACAATCGTCCGCATGTTTCTAAGAGCCCTATGACGCTCTTCTGGGCTGAGCTCAGGATTATTCTCGACCGCGTCCTTCACTTCGGCTTCGCTCAGAGTATGTTGAGCGCCAAACGCCTTGGTACCGATGTCGGCCTCGGAAACGCCCTGTTCGACTAGGAAGCGCCTGATGCGGTCGACACGACGCTCGGAGAGTTTCTGATTGTATTCAGCTGCTCCTCGCGGGTCGGCATAGCTCTCTAGGATCAAGTGCGCCCCCGGCTTACTTTCGAGATACTTCTTGAAGTCGGCGGCGAGCGCAACAAGAGTTTCCCGCTGACTAACAACTAGCCCGGCATTGGGATTCCTGATCGGCGGCATAGCCGTCGGGAAGTAAATGCTGTGCAGGCTGAGGCGAGCTTCCATCACTTCGATCTCCGGTTTTGGCGGAGGTGGAGGCGGGTTCTCCACCATGACCTCAGTCGAAGCTTGAGCCTTCAGCCCACGCGAGTCGGTGCAGGTAGCGCTCACGGCGACTGCTCCCGGCGAGGCTCCAGCGGTGTTAAGTGTGGCCGAACCGCCAGTGCCGGAAACGGTTCCGCCGATTGACGTCCAAGTAGAGATGGTAACCGGAACGCCGTCAGGGCTGGTGCAGTGGGCCGACAAATCCACGGTTCCACCAGCCGTAACGTTCATCGGGCTGGCCGAGATAGCTATAGTGGGTGGATTCTTCGGCGGCAGCGGCTTCACAGTGAAATTGGCCGAGCAGCTTGCTTCGTTGTTCTTCTTCTTCTCTTTGGCGTCAGTTACATGGGCGGTGACGGTGTAGCTGCCGGGGGCGGCATTTGTGGTCTCGATCTGGGCAGTCGTGTCTTTCCCGATGACCTTACCTCCCCCATTGCTGGGATTCCAGACATAGGTGAGCGTGTGCTTGGGATTGAAGTTGCTAGCAGTGACGGTTGCCGTGATGGGTTCACCTACTATGACTTCATTCGGCTGCACGGAACAGGTGGCAGCCGGGGCTAACGAAGGCGCCGGGGCGGTGCTGCCGGGATGCAGCCATTGATATCCAAGATATCCAACAAACCAGTCCCCTTTGGGATCAGAGTCGCTCTGCGCAAATGCACGACTCGAAATCAGCGATACCGCCAGAACTATCAATACGCCTGTAACTACACGGCCTTCATTTAAATTCAATCTGACCGACATTTTGACCTCCAAAGATTTCTGCGGTCTGCTTGGTTGCGTGCGCTGGCGTGCTGAAAACGTTGGCGTAGAGTTAGAATTCCGACTTGTACCTCAGTCCGGAACCTCGACTGCGCGGTGTTAGTTTAGTAAATGAAAGTGCTCGGTCGAACGAGGCGCTATTTGGAAGGACTGACGGGTTCGTCCCCGCGGCATAAAGCCCAGCAAGTAAGTACCCCGATCGCGGCGGTCCCAATTCCAATGGCCCAAGGAGTGTCCAGAGTGGCCATAGCGGCGTCGACCGCATCGGCAGGCCTAGCCGGCGCCCCACATCGTTCCTCGCGTGTTACTTGCTCACCTTGATGTACCGTCACATCCGAGGATGCTGCCAGTTTCGACCGCCGGGCAGCCGCACCTTGGTAGTGGATCTTGACATCATTCTGGTGCGCCGCCACCATCACTCTCCCATCAACATCGGTGACGTCGTAACGATTCCAATCTTGCGTAAGGGGAATGACGGTAATGCAGTTCACGCGCACTTTCATTCCTCGGGAGGTGTTCACTTGCAAGCTGCCATGCTCAAGGAAGAGTTCGTCTCCCTCGAATTGCACAATGGTTTCAGGGTGGACCGTGACCGTGGATCCGTCAGCGTCGATTTTGGCCCAATTGCCCTTCTGGGTCTGCACCAGGTCGTGCAGAAAAATCGCGGAGGAATTGGGCGCGGGATTCCCATTCAGCCACACTCCTCCGTCGTCGTGGAGCATCGCCCGAGCGGAGTCCTGGGCCATCAGCGATGTCGGCAAAATGACCATCATCACGCCGCACACGAATTTGCGCCATTCAAGCAAACAGAGTCCCGCCTTCTCCTCACGAACTGCTTACGCCAGAATAACTTGTGGAGTTCGTGCTGGCTATTGACTCGCGTGGTAACCGGAAGACGGGAGGTACTCGCAACAGCAGGAGGTTGACGAAGACAGCTCCGCACCTGGGCCACTTAGCAGTCCGGCCAATTAAGAATGATTTTCTTTAATGGAAAACTGCACCTAGAATCGTGGAATTCTCAACGGAGTTAAGAGGCACACAAACCCAACTCTAGGAATTCATGGGACCCACCCTAGGTTCATCGGGCTACTTCGATGGACTCGCCGCTGGACTGCCCTGGAGTAACACCCATGCTGTCGCACCGAGAACAACGCCCCCGCCAATTCCGATTGCCACAGGAGAGCTGAGAACTCCCCCACCTGCGGCGGCAGGAGTGGGTCCAGCTGCTGCGCCTTTTTTCTTCTTTTTCTTATTGTCGTTCTGCGACTGTGAATTGTCCTGCGACTGAGATTCCTCTCGAGTGGTTTGCTGACCTTGTGCCAGTGTGGTAGTACCGGTGTCATCGTTGATGGTCAGGTCGCCCTTTCGGGCCGCGATCTGGACCCGTCCATCCACATCTCTGACTTCAAATTCGGTCCAAACACTTACGGCCGGTGACACGGTGACGTCGCCAATACGAGTCGCCAGCAATTTCGAGGTCGATATGGTCACGCCTCCGTGCTCCAACTTGACAGCGCCGCCCTCATACTGAACCACAGAGTCATTCAGAACCAGGACGGTTGAACCTGTAGCATTGATGTTGGCCACGGAGTCCGCACTAGTCTGTACCAAATCGCCGGAAAAGATAGCCGACGAGCTTGCGATGCTATTGCCGTTGAGCAATGCGGTTCCATGGCTGTAGAGCATGGCACCAGGTTGGTCTGCTGCAAACAAGGCAGCCGAAAGAATCACGACCATCATGCAGCCGAGGATCTTCAAGTACAGAGCCCTCATCATTGCAAGCACTTCCTCATTTCGGAGATGAGGTTGAGCGAAGCACGCACGCAAGTTACCATCCTGCGGAAAGCAGACACGCCCATCCCACGCTCCGTTAATAACTAATTTGGTGACCGCTAAGGCATCGTACCCTCCAAAGTTCTTGTCAGTCAATGCCTTTTGTGCTTGGAAATCGGCCTAACGGTGGAAAACTTTTGGGCGCGTGGGGAAAGTGCCAGACGCCAGTGATCAGATCTCCGAAGATCCCTCGGGTTTTGCTGACCACTGGCCACGAAGAAGCCCGGAAGCCTCAGTGCCACTGATCGATCATTTTCCACCAGATCAGCCGCAGCCATTCATCCACGAAGGTTTTCGCCCACTGGCGGTGCGTCCACCATCTGCTGCCGAATCCCTCGTCGTTGCGCGCCGCCGCTACCGAGTACTCACGGCCGGGAAACTCTCGCCGGAAAACTTCCAAGGCCCGTCGAGTATGAAAATCCGAGGTCACGATCAGCACACTCTTGGCGCCTTCCCGCTGCAGACATTTCTCCGCATCTTTGGATTCATCTTTGGTCGACAGCCCGTCGATCGGGCAGATGCTGACCGACGCCGCCAGCGGCAGATCCTGGATGTACTTCTGCGCCAACTCAATCTGAGTGAATTCGTAGAGGTTCGCGTTGTTGGGCACATCCAGCACGATACGCTTTCCATACCCTTGGGATAGAAGCTCCAGAGCGCGTTGCGGACGCTTGTCCGTTTCTCCGGCCAGCACCAGGATCGCATCGGAGGGGCGTGGTGCGTCTACGATCAGGAAGTTGCCGGCTTTCGCCGCCAAAATCACCGACAGTCCCGCAAGCAATGCGAAAAACACCAACCACGCGTATTTGCGCGCTCCCGGCCTTGTCATAAGTTTCAATCTTGGATGATGGACTCAACCGACAGCCGCGATTCGGTGCTCCATCACCGCGTCTCGCAGCTACTGCGTGCTAAAATCGTAACGAATTCATCGTAACGAAATTCACCACTCGAAGAGATCCCTTGTTAGAGATCCCCGTGACAACAATGACCAATCACGCTGCCGCAACTCGCACGCTCGATTCTACGAAGAACAAGATCAAGCAGCGCCAGGCGCGCGTCGGAATTATCGGCCTGGGTTACGTCGGACTGCCACTCGCTCTGCTGTTCACCGAACAGAAATTTCCCGTCACCGGCTTCGACATCGATCAGCGCAAGGTCGACACTCTGGCCAAGGGCGAATCTTATATCTACCGCATCGGCGCGCAGGAAATTCAAGCCGCCAAGGCGCAGGGCTTTTCTGCCACCTCGGATTACTCGCAATTGGACGAGATGGACGCCATCATCATCTGCGTTCCCACCCCTCTCGATCAATACCATGAACCCGATCTCAGCTACATCACCGATACCACGCACGCCATCGCCCCGCATCTGCAAGCCGGCCAATTGGTAGTCCTTGAGAGTACAACCTACCCCGGCACCACGGAAGAAGTGATGGTGCCGATTCTTGAGAAAGAGAACAAACTCGGGTTGAAGGCTGCCCGCGGAGATTCCGGCGAACGAAAAGAATTCTTTGTGGCTTTCTCTCCCGAGCGCGAGGATCCCGGCAATACTACTGTGGCGCGCCGCGACATCCCGAAAGTGGTGGGAGGAGTGAACCCGCAAGCCTCAGAGTTGGCGGCAGCTCTCTACGGATCGATCTTCCAGCGCACCGTCCCCGTCTCTTCGCCGGCCGCGGCCGAGATGACCAAGTTGCTGGAAAATATCTATCGCTGCGTCAACATCGCGCTGGTCAACGAACTGAAGCTGCTCTGTCTGCGCATGGGACTGGACATCTGGGAGGTCATCGAAGCCGCCTCCACCAAGCCATTCGGCTTTCATCCTTTTTATCCCGGACCCGGCTTGGGTGGGCATTGCATCCCGGTCGATCCCTTCTATCTCTCCTGGAAGGCCAAGGAATGGGACTTCCGCACCCGCTTTATTGAACTGGCGGGAGAGATCAACACGAACATGCCGTATCATGTGCTCGCCTCCATCGGCGGAGCGCTGAACGGTCACAAGAAATCGGTGAACGGATCGCGCGTCCTGGTCCTCGGCGTGGCTTACAAAAAAGATATCGATGATCTGCGCGAGTCTCCCGCCCTGACCATCATCGAACTATTGCAAAAAGAGGGAGCCCAGGTCAGCTATCACGATCCCTACTTCCCGTTCATCGGAAAAGGACGCAAGTACGACTTGCAGATGAAGCGTTCGGAGCTGGATAAACTGGGTGAATACGACTGCATTGTGATCGTCACCGATCACTCCGACTACGATTACCGCCGCATCGTCGGCGAAGCCCAGTTGGTGGTCGACACTCGAAACGCGACCAAGGGCATCGTCAGTCCTAAAGTTGTGCGCTGCTGACCCCCCGCTCCAGGGAGTAAAAGGCTCATCCAGGATGTAAAATATTTTCTCTATTCCGGCGGGGCCGGCAAATATTTCCGCCGGACCTGCTGCAAGTGATTGAACAATAACTAGTTACACTTTCACTTTGATCGAGAAAACGGCCTTTGCCGTGCATAATTTGGGTGTGGAGTAGTAGACTTAAGATGTCTCGGCCTCTGGAATCCAGAGTCCATTCTTTAGGCAGCTAAGAAACTTTGGAGCTCGAATGGGTGTTTCAACAGTGGTCGAGTAAACGCGGTCATGGGATATTCTGCTTCTCAACAGACTCCGTTCTCGTTGCTCCCGAAGACGAGAACACCCTGGACGGAATTCGTTTTCAGCACCGGGACACAGGCCTGCATCGTCGCGTTCCTGGTGTGGCTGCGCTTGCTGCAGCCCGGAATTGTCTCGTCTCCCGAACATACTTTTCGTTCGATTCAGTTAGTGAGCACTCCGGTTCCGGTCAATCATCAGCCGCAGCCGGTGCGTCCTCTGCCCAAGCCCATATTCGTGGCGAATCTTGATCCGCCCGCCACCGCCTTACGGCTTCCCGCTCCACAGCCGAAAGCTGTGAAAATGGAAGAATCTCCCGCTCCCACGGTCCGCATCGCGCCGAGGAAGTTGGACCCGCTCCCGTCCAACCCCGCGCCGGTGATTCCTAAAGTAGTGGCGACGAATGTTTTTTCCACCGGCAGTTCAGCCGCGCCCACCATCGCCCGCGCTCCGTCGCAAGTGCAAACCGGAGGCTTCGGCGATCCCAATGGACTTCCCGCCAAGGCCAATCAAGGAAAAGCCGTGAACATCGCTGCTCTTGGCTCCTTCGATCTGCCATCCGGTGGAGGCTACGGGAATGGCAGCGGCGGCGCCAAAGGAGTTCCGGGCGTGGTCGCAAGCGCCGGCTTTGGCAATGGCACGGCCACGGGCGATAGCCACCACCGTAATTCGGCATCGCAAACCGCAGTTCAGCAAAGCGGCTTTGGTGATGCCGACGTTCCCGCTCCGCCGTCAGTGCGGTCCCACCCTGCAGAAGCCTCGGCCGCTCCCGGCGTGCCTGCGGAAATCATTTCCAAACCCACTCCGGTCTATACTCAAGAGGCTCGCAGTCTCAGGATTGAAGGCGAGGTTCTTCTGGAGGTAGTTCTGGAGGCTTCGGGCAGCCTGCGTGTGGTGCGCGTCGTGCATGGATTGGGCCACGGCCTCGACGACAACGCGGTCAAGGCAGCCGAGCAGATTCGCTTTAAACCGGCGACGAGGAATGGCCAACCAGCCGATTCCACTGTCGTCTTGCACATTATTTTTCAGTTGGCGTAACTCACTCCCCGAAGGTTTTTATGCGCATTTTGCAGGTAGGTATTGTTTCTCTCTGGTTTGTGTTGGTGTCGTCTTTCCCGGCGTTTTCTCAGGACTCCACATCTTCCCCACCCCAAGTCACCGCCAACGACGCCTCGGGACAAAGCGGAATTACGCTTGCCCCGCCTCCCGCATCTTTCAATGACGTCATGGATCGCGTGATCCAAAGAGAGCACCTGTTCCTGGCCCAGATGCGCCACATGCGTCCCATGGTCGAGACTTATTTGCAGGATCTCAAGTCCGACAGCAATGGAAACGCCGAGCCCGTGAAGGACCAATACTTTCTCGGCCGTCTCGACATGAGCGACGGTCCCGAAGATACCTCATTCGTGGGCCAACCCGGTTTCGGGCGCCGCATGGCCAACCGCCTCACCGGCCTCTATGCCATGCACTTCCTGCCCCTGGGCTTCGCGCAAATGGTCGTGCTCGACACCGATTTTCAGAAGAAGTATTACGACTTCACCTTTGTGCGCCGCGAGTTTCTCGGAGAAGTGCGCTGCCTGGTGATTGATGTTCAGCCTAAAGGAAGTGCCCCGCCCGGACGGTTTCTGGGACGTATCTGGGTTGAGGACCAGGACTACAACGTAGTCCGCTTCAACGGCACTTACTACCCTCACCCCAAGACCAGTTTCTACTTGCACTTCGACAGTTGGCGCCTCAACCTGCGCTCCGGCGCATGGCTGCCCGCTTATATTTACAGCGAAGAATCGGATATGAAGACCTCGCTCGGCCGGGCGCTGCACTTCCGGGCGCAAACCCGTCTATGGGGATATGACTTGAAAGGTCTTAACAAGAATGCGGAATTCACCCAAATCCTGGTGGATTCTCCGCAATCGGTAAAGGACCAAAGCGACGCTGCCGCCGACGCCACTCCCGTAGTCGCCGAACGAATGTGGGAGCGCCAAGCCGAAGACAATGCTCTGGAGCGGCTTCAGAAAATCGGCTTGCTCGCGCCGTCTGGCGAAGTCGACAAAATCCTGCTGACCGTGGTCAACAATCTGCTGGTAACCAATAATATCGATCTGCAGTCGGACGTCCGTTGCCGCGTTCTGCTTACTTCTCCGCTGGAATCATTCACCGTCGGTCACACCATCGTCATCAGTCGCGGCCTGCTCGATGTTCTCCCCGACGAGGCCTCGCTGGCCATGGTCCTCGCTCATGAACTCAGTCACATCGTGCTGGGACACAAGTTCGACACCAAGCTGGCCTTCAACGACCGCATGTTTTTCCCCGATGAAGATTCCTTCCAGCGGCTGGATTTCAAACGCCGTTCCGCAGACGAAGATGCGGCCGATGCCAAGGCTTTGGAATTGCTGAAGAACTCTCCCTACAAAGATAAGTTGGGAACTGCAGGGCTGTTCTTGAAGGCATTACAGCAGAGTGCTCCTCAACTCCCGAACCTGATTCGCCCGCACCTGGGCAATAGTATGGCGAGCAACAAGAGCATCCGCATGTCGGCACTGTTGGCGTCCGCACCGCAACTGGAACCGCAACGCACCGATCAGATCGCGGCGCTTCCTCTCGGCGGACGCATCAAGCTTGACCCGTGGACCGACCAGGTGGAAATGGCCAAGGCCAAGCCTGTCGCTCTGGCCTCGGCGAAAGAGAAGATGCCGTTCGAAATCACCCCATTCTTCCCCTATCTCACCAGGTTCTCCACTTCTCGCGACAATAGGGTCGCCCAGACCGCGACCGCGCCGAAGTAGAGTAGCGCCGCCGTCCCGCATACAGGTAACGCCGGCCGCCGTTTCGGCGGCTGCTGTTGGGGCGTCCCGGCCCAACCAGGTGAGCGGCAAGATGCGCGTGCCAAAGCCGGCGCTACAAAACCCGATCATCGCGGACAAAGTCATTAACGCGCCGGGCGGCGCGTTGCGAGGTACAAAATCACTCGCCGACTTCGTTCCTACTGGATGGCGCTGCCAACTTGTGAGAACACATTGTTGGCGTTGGAACCGATGAGCCGAACCGTGCCCACCACGATCACTAAAATTACGGCCAACATCACCGCGTACTCGGCGATATCCTGCCCTTGCTCATCTTTCCAAAGATCTTGCCACACGTTATGTAGAATTCGTGCCACGGGATCCGTCTCCTTGAGTTCGTCTCACCCCCTCGTGCTTTGGGGGAATATTCAATATCAACATGGATACTTTTTGACCGGATCAGTTGTTGTCCCGAGGCTGGTCTTGGATTAAATAATAGGCGTGGCGACGGCGCAGGCCAATGGCCCGTAAGTGCTATTACGCCAGTTGAATGAAGGTCTGTAAGTCCTTGTCACACAATGCTTTTCAAACAATGCTTTTCAAGGGCAGCGACTGGTTCACCGCAAACAGGGCTAATTCCAGCCGGGTCGATACTCCCAGCTTATCGAAAATATTGCTGAGGTGATGTTTGACCGTGTCCTCGCTGATCTTGAAGTACTCGGCAACTTCTTTGTTCGAATAACCGGCCACCACCGCGGCCACAATCTCCAACTCGCGCGGGGTTAGACCAAATTTCCTCTGGCGCGCTTCATCACTGGACGACTGAACCAGCGTCCGCAGATATTGCACCAGGTTTGAGACGCTCTCCCGTCCCACCCAGTACTCACCCGACATTACGACTTGGATCGCCTTCAGCAGCAGTTGAGTGGCGGAATCTTTCAGCACTACTCCCCGCGCCCCCAATTGCAGAGCCTCCACAATCTGACTCTTTTCCGCCGCCGCCGTCAGCAGAATCACCCGCACCGGAGTTGAACTAACCCCCGAGCTCAAATCACGCAGCGCTTCCAAACCCGGGTGCTTCGGCATAGACAGATCCAGCAGCAGGATGTCAGGCTTTAACTGCCGCGCCATTTTCACGGCCTCAGCGCCGTCCGAAGCCTCGCCCAGAACCGTCAGGTTGGGCTCCGCTTCCAGCAGCCGGCGCAAACCATCGCGGAAAATCGGATGGTCGTCGGCGATCACGATACGAATGGGCTGCGACTTCTTAAAATTCATCGGAAACTTCTCCACCCTTCGGAACCTTAATCTCCAAGCGTGTCCCGATACCGGGACTTGATTCTACCGTCAGTGTACCCGCAATTAAACGAACTCGTTCCTTGATGATCATCGGACCTTTGCCCATCCGCTCCAATTCGTCCTGCGTCACGCGGCCGGAAAAGGGGAATCCCTTGCCGTCGTCCTCCATGGTCAAGCTCCACTGGCTCGCACTCGAGCCCAACCGCACCAGCGCGTGGCGTGCGCGGCTGTGCTTACGCACATTGACCAGGCCCTCCTGCACAATCCGCAATAATTCCCGGCAGACTTTGTCCGGCATGTCCAATTTTTCAATGTCGGTGACAAAGCGCGCGGAAATTCCCGTCTCCCTTTCAAACCTCTCTACCGCATCCGTCACCACACTCAGGAATCTTCGCGAGTCCACATCGATGGACTTCATCTGCTGCATCAGTTCCCGCAGCTTCAGGACTTCCTCGCGCAATAAGCCCTGTATCCGTCCCAGTTCGCCGCTCACTACCGCCGGCGTGGTTTCCGCCTGCCGCTTTAGAACGTCCACCTGCATCTCCACCGCGATCAGCGATTGCACCGCTCCGTCGTGCAGTTCTCTGGCGAAGCGCGCGCGTTCCGCCGCTCCTGCCCTGCGCCTCAGCCGATGCAGCAAATAGACGTTGTAAACTGCAGGCCCAACCTGGCGCAGCAAATCGAGCAGAAAACGCATCTGTTCTTGCTTGTCCCCTTGCCACGACGGCTCAAATACAAACACCCGACCCCGCCATTCGCTGCTAAAGACGAAAGAGACCGAAATCACCGAGCGGAAAGGATGCTGCCGTTTCAATTCGGCGAGCGCTTGGGTGCTCGGCAAAGGCACCTGATTGCCCTCTTGATTCAAAGCGACCACCGACCAGCGATCTCCTTCATACGCCGCATGGCACACCTCGCCCGGAAAATCCTCCAGATAGATTCTCGCCTCGCGGGGACGAGAGTCCAGCCACGTGAAATCGGAAAAACCTCCGTTGTCGTTACGTACCTCGCCTAGAAATCTTCTTTGGCTGTGAACCTCCTGCGCCGCAATCACCAACCGCGCAGCGCCATACATGCTGACCACTTCCCGGCTGATCTGCTGCAATGTGCCGGTCAGCCCGGATTCCACTCGCACCTTGGACAGCATACGAGTCACTCCAGCCTTCTCCGCCCGCAAGTGCTTCTGCTGCTCCGCCAAATAGCCCAGCAGTAATCCCATTACCAGCAAATACACCGACAGCATAAACAGCCGCTTCGGCTCGAACTCCGTTGTGTTGATCTGCAGCCCGGAAAAGATGTGCCAGGGCAAGCTTCCCCCCCGCAGCGCCCACACGTGCAGCAGCACGAAGCTTTCCGCCCACAGCAAAACCACTTCCGCGGCAGCCGTACTCAACGTTTCCCACAAGCCCCACCGGTACGCTGCCGCCGTCAGCACAAAAACAAAAAACAGAAAGAACGGGCTTCTCGGACCTTCCGCAAATACCGAAATGAAAGCCGGCCACACAACATCGGCGGCATGCACCAGAATGCGAAACGATGACGTAGACTCTTTGCGCCGGCGCAGCAGCATCAGCACCAGAATTCCATTTGCCAGATAGAAGACAAACAGACCGTAGGCCGCGCTGGAATGGCCCAACTGCGTCGGGTCCATGCGAATCGCCACCAAAGCCGAAACCGCCAGAAATACACGTGCGGTCGCCAGCCACCGCTCTGTCCGCCGAACCTCGCTGGGGTCGGCGGATGCCTGTGGTCGACCAAAAAAACGTTGATTAGCGTCCTTGCGCAATCCAGTCACTTACCGCGGATCTTTACATAGAATCGGAATTGTCTCGCATACTATTGATAAGACAAGGTCAGATCAAGCAAAACTTTGGACTGGGAAAGAATTGCTTAGGGAATGCCCTAAGATATTCCGCTCGAACCGTGACCGCCTGGATTACTTCAGTAACCCAAGAATTCTCTAATCCCAGTCTAGAATGGCACTGAGGATTGTCTTCTTGCGCGCATACTCCAAGCTTTGGACCGTGGCCGTCGCAGCGTGTCTGGCGGCTCTTGTCCTGGGTGCGCTTATCCTGCATCGGTCCTTTGCGCTTACCGCATTCAGCGATTGGATTCAGTGCATCTTACTCTTGTCCGGGGCGCTGTCTCTCATCCCCAACGCGATGCGGTCGCACGGCCGACTCCGCCTGTTCTGGGCGCTCCTCGCCACCGGCATGGCTTTCTGGTTTTCCTACCAGCTGATGTGGACCTACTTTGAAGTCTGGCTGCGCATGGATGTTCCCGACTTGTGCGCCGGCGACATCATTCTCTTTCTTCACATTGTTCCCATGATGGCAGCACTCGCGCTGCGTCCACACGCCCCACAGGAGGAATACTCCCCGCGTTTGCGCCGCCTGGATTTCGCTCTCATGATGGTTTGGTGGATGTATCTCTACGTGTTCGCCGTCATGGCGTGGCAGTATATCGTCCCCAATATCGAGGCCTATAACGGCAATCTGAATCTGCTTTATCTGATCGAGAAACTTGCGTTCCTGAGCGCCTTGTTGGTTGCCTGGATGAACAGCAAAGGGGGCTGGAAAATCCTCTACGCCAATCTGTTCGGCGCCAGTTTGACCTATGGTGCTGGCTCTTATTTCGCCAACTGGGCCCTTGGCCACCAGGCCTATTACAGCGGAAGCCTTTACGATATTCCACTAACGGCGTCCATGGCTTGGATCACGGTCATCGGTCTTTGGTCACGTGATAACGACCCTCAGACCAGCGCCCGAACCAACTCGACGTCCCATGGCGTCTGGCTAGCCCGAGTGGGCATGATTACAGTCTTTTCCCTTCCCCTGTTTGCCGCGTGGGCTTTGCTGGAGTCCACGATCCCGCCGCGCATCCGCTCCTTCCGGCTGGTCCTGACTCTGGGAGCTGCGCTGTTCATGGGCATTATCGTTTTCGTGCGCCAGCGTTTGCTCGACCGCGAATTGCTCCGCCTGCTCAACCAATCGCGCGAGTCCTTCGTCAATCTGAAGCGTTTGCAGGCCCAGATCACCGAATCCGAAAAGCTGGCCTCGATCGGCCAACTGGTGGGCGGCGCGGCGCATGAACTGAACAATCCCATCGCCGCCATGATGGGTTATTCCGACCTGCTTCTGAACACGCCTCTCAACCCGAACCAGCATGGCCTGGCGGCAAAAATCGGCCAGCATGTTCGCCGCTCCAAATCGCTGGTGGCGAGTCTGCTCAGTTTTGCCAAACAAGGCCCCGCGGCTATGGCTCCTGTGGATCTCAATACCCTGCTGCGCACGGCCCTAAAACTTTCGCAACCTCAGTGGAAAACGCTCAATATCGAAATACGCACTGCGCTTCAGCCTGATCTGCCGCGTGTGCTGGGAGACTCCAACCAACTCCTTCAAGTTTGCGTGCAAATCCTCAACGGCGCGATCAATGCAGTGGATCAGCAAAATAGCCGTACCTTGACCGTCGCCGCGGAACACAAAGATGGAGTGGTAGTGATCCACATCTTCGACACCAGCGTCCCTGTATCCTCGGCTACAAGCCAAGGCCCGACCGTCGAAAATGACGCTCTCAATCCGGGCTCCGACCAATCTCTTTCAAGCTTGGGCCTGATCGCCTGTCAGGGAATTTTGCAACAGCATCAAGGAAAAATGTCTTGGCAGCGAGACTCGAACTCCGGAACCAGCATCCGCGTCGAGCTCCCAGTTATGACTTCGGCGCCGGAGAAAGCACCTGCAGCGCGTGTCCCGGGGACGTGGCAATCTCAACCGTTCGCTTGAGCTGGCCGCAAGCGGCATAAATGTCCCGCCCCCGCGGACGCCTCACAAATGCTGGAATTCCCGCATCCCGCAAAATTTTTTGAAACGTAGTTACCCGCTCTTCGCTCGGAGTCGCGAAGTCAATTCCCGGCCCCGGGTTCAACGCAATCAGATTCACCTTGCACCGCAGCCCGCGCAGCAGGTCCGCGACTTCCTTCGCATTGTCCGGTTCGTCATTCACTCCGCCAAGCAGCACGTATTCGAACGTGATCCACTCTCGCGTGCGCAACGGAAAGTCTCTTGCCGCTCCGATCAGCATTTCCAAATTCCATTTCTTGTTCAGCGGCATCAGCCGCGTGCGCAGCGCATCGTTCGAAGCATTCAGGGAAATCGCCAGCTTCGGCCGGATCGCCTCCCCGCCAAAGTCACGAATCCGCGGCACAATCCCCGCCGTCGACACCGTCATCCGCCGCTCCGCAATGCCCACGCATTCCACCAGCAGCCGCCCCGCTTTCACGAAATTTTCGTAATTCAAGAACGGCTCGCCCATCCCCATAAAAACCAGATTGATGCGATCCTCCGGCGGCGAAACTTTCTGATCTTTCAGCACCGCGCAAACCTGCCCCACAATCTCACCCGCCGTCAGGTTCCGCTTCACCCCCAGCAACGCCGTCAGGCAAAACTGGCAATCGACAGCACACCCCACCTGGCTGGAAATGCAGATGGTCGAACGTCCCTGTCTGACGCGATCTTGGACGGACCGATCTTTCTTGGTGGGATTTTGGGTGGCGCAGCGCTTCAGCGCTGCGATATGCTCGCTCTCTTCGGATCGGGCTTTAGCCCCTGAGGTACTTATGTTGGAACCCTCGGCTTCCGCTCCCGCCTCGCTCCCATCCCCCGCTTCCCCGCCATCACCCTCCGGCATCCAAACTGTCTCCACGCTCTGCCCATCCGCGAAGGCAATCAAATACCGCACGGTCCCATCGCTGGACACGAATTTATTCTCGATCCGCGCCGCCCCAACGGTGACCCCACTCTTAACCAGCCGCTCACGGAACTCCTGCGGCAACGTGGAAATCTCCGCCAACGATTCCACCCGCTGCCGGTACACCGCATCCATGATCTGCTTGGCGCGATAGGCCGGTTCACCCGCCTCGCTCACCAGCGCAGCAGTCTCCTCACGGTCCATACCAAGCAGCGATGATGTCAGGGGTTCGCCTATCAATTCCAATATCCTTCCGCCAGATCAGCCATGCTCTCAAGCAATCGCGCATACTCGCCGTCTGCGCGATTAATTGGCGAGAGGCAAAACTCGCTGTAACAACTCGTCTCCGAATTTCTGCTTCTCTTCAAAAAATGCGAAGTGGCCGGAATTCTCAAACCAGATAAATTCTTTCTGCGGAGCCTTGATGACTTGGCTGTACTCCCAAATCAAGGAAGGCCGGCAGAAAGGGTCGTATCTTCCTTCGAAAAAGAAAATCGGCACCCGGAAATCCGGCCCTAGTTGATTAAGGTCAATTTTCATCACTTCCGCAATCATTACATCGCGCGAAAAGGACATGCCACGGATGAACCCGTAATCATCAGCAAGGGAATATTCAGGAGCCGACACGAGATCTGTCAGAATTCTCGTGCCATTCGTGAACTCCGGCCCGTCCGGCGGTGGCCCCAGCAATTCTGCTTCCCATTGTCTTGCGATCGATTGTTTTCGCTCATCTAGAGCAGGATAAGGCACAATACTCTCTAAGTCCTTGGCTGCCTGTTCGTTGTGCCTCGCGCGTGCTTGTTGCAAGGCGTCCTGGTAACCGACCTTGTCGTTTTGCTCGAAATCGATGACCTGCCCCGTCCCCACATAAGCGTAAATCAGCTCCGGGTGTTCATGCGCCAGCCAAAGGCCCAGTATGCTTCCCCAAGAATGACCCAGAACAAATATCTTCTCCCTTTTGAACCGATTCCGAAGATAGTCCACAACATCGACGGTGTCCTGTTCCATTTGCCGCACATTCATCGTTTTGCGCTGAAGCTCTATGTTATTCGAGGCGTAAGTCTTCCCCGCTCCCCGTTGATCCCATTGCACCACTGTGAAATGTTTCTCCCACGCGCCATCAAACGCGCCTGCCAAAGGAATGAAAGCAATACCGGGACCACCGTGGAGGAACAGAAGAATCGGGTTGTTCACGTTCTGGCCGCGCACTTCGATCCACTGATCAATACCGCCGATCCGCACCGCTTCGAGGCTGTCGATGCCGTTCGGCGAAGTAATGGCGCGTTCCTCAGCAACCCTACGCTGCAGGTATTCTCTGTACAACAGGGCAGACGAAAGCACCACAACGGCCAAACCAGCCACTGCTATCCCGAGATATTTAAGAATCTTCCGGATCACCTGTTCTCCCGCCCGCCAGGCACACTCCCGCCTAGACTTCTACGAGGTACTTACGCTTGACTTGCGAGATCGGTTCCAACGAAAAAGCGCTTATTCTGTGCAGACCACAAAACCACGGTTTGCCGTGCTACCACGTTCGGAACCCCTTCCATACGGCCCGCAACCCACTGATTCTAAATCACTAACGATCTTATTCTCGCACACCCCACCCTACCCGCCAGATGTGTAAGAATGGTAGGGTACCTTCTGAGGAAGTTCCACCCCAGCACAGTCATGGTAAAAGAAGTCCGCAACATCCGTCGTCAAGTCTTACCCCACGGCCTCACCGTGATCACCGAGCAGATGGAACACATCCGCTCCGCCTCCATCGGCATTTGGCTCGAAACCGGTTCGCGCGACGAAACGCCGCAGGTCAACGGCATCTCCCACTTCATCGAGCACATGGTCTTCAAAGGCACCAAGCACCGCACCGCCGAGCAGATTGCCCGCCAGGTCGATTCCATCGGCGGCAACATGGACGCCTTCACCTCCAAGGAATGCATCTGCTTCAACGTCAAAGTGCTCGACGAGCACGTTCCCGTCGCGCTCGAAATTCTTTCCGACCTCGTCCTGCATCCCACATTCACTGCCGAGGACATCGCCCGCGAACGCGGCGTGATCCTCGAAGAAATCAAAATGGACGAGGACAATCCCGACTACCTCGTCCACGAAATCTTCACCCAGAATTTCTGGAAAGATCATCCCCTCGGCAAGCCTATCCTCGGGACCAAAGAGACGGTAAAGCGCTTCGAGCGCGACGCCGTGCTCGAAACCTACACCCACCGCTTCGCTCCCGGCAACATCATCGTGGCTGCCGCCGGACATCTCGACCACGACCAGTTCGTCGATCTCGTCGTCAAGCACTTCGAACACCTGAAGGCCGCGAAGAACGGATTCCATTCCGCCGCGCCCAAGATCGTTCCCCGCATCGTGCTGCGCAACAAGAAGGCGCTCGAACAAGTGCAGCTTTGCATCGGCGTCCCGTCCCATCCCATCGCCCACGAAAAGCGCCACGCCGGCTATATTCTCAACACGCTGCTCGGCGGAGGCATGAGTTCGCGCCTGTTTCAGAATATCCGCGAGCGCCAGGGCCTTGCCTACTCCATCTACAGCGACCTCAATCCCTACCGCGATACCGGATGCATGGCCGTCTACGCCGGCACGTCGCTGGCCTCGGCGGCAAAAGTGGTGCGCTCGGTAGTGAATGAATTTCGGGACTTAAAGAATAAGCCAGTGCCGGAAGAAGAATTGCGCCGCTCCAAAGATCAGCTGAAAGGCAGTCTGATGCTCTCGCTCGAATCAAGCACCGCCCGCATGTCGAACCTGGCCCGCCAGGAAATGTATTTCGACCACTTCCAGGACCTCGACGAACTCATCGAAAAGATCGAAGCCGTCACCGCCGACGATCTGCAGAGTCTGGCGCAGGAGTTCTTCAAAACCGAATCCATCGCCGTAACCGCGCTGGGCAATCTGAGCGGACTGAAGATTTCCCGCGAGCAACTCGCCTGCTGAAATATCAACCTTGATCTGGAGCTTTGAAAGGGCGCGGCTTTAGCCGCTGAGGGGACGGCTGCTTCTCTGCTCGGTTTCAGTACTCCGGATCTTTCTTCCACCCCGTCAGCATGGAAACGAAATTATTCCACCCGTGCAGAATCACCATCGCCAGATGGCCCAGCACAAAAAACAAAATCGCCCACATCACCGCGAAGTGCCAGATGCGTGCATAGTGAAATCCTCCCATCATCCACGCCAGCCAGGAGAATTGAATCGGCTTCCATACGGCGAGACCGGTGAGCACCGATAGAACTCCCAGCCCAATCGCGGTGGTGTAAGCATGCTTCTGCAGCGGGTTGTAAGCTTCGCGTACCAACGGCTTTTCCCCGAAGAAGAAATAATGCTTCACCATCGGCCACACACCCGGGATGTCGCGCGGCATGAACAACACCTGCCGATAGTTCCCGCTGAAAAGCTGATAACCGAGATACAAAACGCCGGTCCCCATGTAAATCCACATAAAGGTGAGATGCCACTGCAGCGCTCCGCCCAGCCATCCGCCGATCGCGAATGCTTTCGGCCAATGCAGCAAGTCCTTCTGCGGGATCTTGGCGCCAAAGCTCGGGAACGCCCGGAAAATCTGCAGCCCGCTGCCCACCATCACAAACAGCGCAACCGTATTGACCCAGTGGCACAGCCGCACAACAAATGGATGCTCGTAAACCGCACGCGCCACCACGATGGGCTCGGCGTCTTTCCCTTTTGCCTGAATGATTTCGATGACGCTACCGCTCATTTCCTGACCTCTCCTGACCTCCCACGCACTCGCGAAAGCCGGCGGGACGCCGGCGCTACAATTACAATCCGTAAAACCACGAATACCCCTGGTCTTCCCAGTAGCCAACTTTGTCCAGCACGTGCGTAACTTTCAACTCGGTCAAATACTTCGCCTGCTTGTAGCCGATCTTGGTCGGAATCTGCAGACGCAGCGGCGCGCCGTGCTCGCGCGCCAGCGGCTGCTCGTACATCTCATAACAAAGCAGAGTCTGAGGATGCAGCGCCGTCGCCATATCCAAAGACTCGTAATAATCGTCCGCACAATTCACCGTGATGAACTTCGCGGTCGGATCGGCGCCAATCATTTGCAAAAAGTCGGAGAGCCGTGCGCCGCCGAATCGTCCAATCACATCCCAGCCTTCCACGCAGACGTGGCGCGTGTTCTGTCGCACACGCGGCAGCGCCTGCACTTGCGCCAATTTATATTCCCCTGGCTTCTGCACCGCGCCGCCGACAGTCAGTGTCCAGTTCTCGAGATCGACCCCAGGATCGTCAACGTCATATTCATTGATCGGAAACTTTGGAGGAGGGGTGAGCTCGGCATTATCAAAAGTCGTCGCCAGATGGCCAGAGCGAAACAGCCGCGCCGCGGCCCAATCGCTGAAGCCCAACCCCTTCTTCAGCAATCCCTCCTGCCACGTCGGAATGGCAAAGGCACCCAAAACCAGCACAGGCGTCAGTTTGAGCAATTCCCGCCGGCTGACTTGCCGAAATCTCTTTTCATCCATCTTGCGATCGTTATTCTTCATGAATTTTGCCTTGAAGACCTTCCCGCAGTCCGCAACCATGGGATTCGCGAGACTCTTTGAAAGTTTCGCGCCCCGCCCGGTTCGAGAATAATAACCCGCGCACGCCCTTTCGACTGCAGCTTTTGCTAGCCTTTGGGACGTTTTCGAGGCATACTAGCGGGAGAGTTTGCCCACTGGGCGCGGGCCTGTCGAGGTTTCGAATCAACCGCCCCGGATACGGACGTACAAGTCTCTGATGTCTGACCTGAAGACCATTGTGCCAAAACCCGAGCGCACATTATTAGTGGCGCAACCGCGCAGAAGTGCGATCCATGCGAGCCACGCCCGCCGCCAGCGCGAGTTGATGGTGGGATCTCTCTGCTTGCTGCTGTTGGCGCTGAGCATCGTGCTGTGGCATGACCGCGATTTCTGGTTCCCGGATTCTCCGGAAGAGGCGAATACCGATGAGCCGGTTGAGACTTCACCACTCGCTAAGGCGGCTCCCGCCCCCGTCGCCAAACTGGCGCCTATTACGAAACCGAATCACAAAGCGGTGCATGCCCCGTTGAAAACGGACGCCGCGAATACCGCTCCAGCCTCGCCCACCGCTGCGCCATTTGTGGCCTCGACCAGCCGCACGGTTCTGCCCCCACTGGAGGTGGAAGTGGTCGCGGGCGACACGCATCGCGTGATCCGGCCAGGCAGCAGTTCAGTGCGCGTGGATTTGCAACCCGGCTCGCCTCCGCAACCCGCCTCGGAAGCGGCAACCACTGGCGATACCGATAATGCCGCGAACGTCACCAGCAATGCCGCCGAGCGCGTGCAGATGTCCGCCGACGCTTCCGCCATCGTCACCAGCCCAGTGAAACCTAGCTATCCCCTGCTGGCTCGGCAAATGAAAGTACAGGGCTCGGTGATTCTCCAGGCCCTGATCGGCAAGGACGGAATCATCCAGAATCTGCGCGTGGTGAGCGGCCCGCACATCTTGGCTTCCGCGGCCCAAGACGCCGTCCGGCAATGGCACTTCAAGCCCCATCTCGAGGGCACGGAAGCGGTCGAAACCCAAGCCAAGATCACCGTCAACTTCACGATCTCAACCAACTAAAAGTCTTGGGTCTTGGATCTTAGGCAAGAACCTGGACCTGACAACTAACCCTGAGAGCGCTTCTTGCCCAAAATGACGAACGCCTCGATCTCTTGCGAGATCGAGGCGCCCGGGCAGCCCTCCCCCAGAACTGCTCACCCATGAAGCTAAATGTTGCATGAGTTCCTGCCTATGGCACTCTCGTGCTACCACCTTAGCCCTAAAGTGCTACTCGGCTAAGCCACTGAGCCTCGCCTCTTAGGCAGAGTCGCCCGAATTCCCCGAGATTGCCGTGGTCGCTGTTCCTTAAGTCGCAAAGCTTCCCCGCCGATGGACATAGCAGCGGCCAGCTTGCCGCAGCCCCATGCCTCACTTTAAAGATCCCGAGATCTACCGCGACATCCTCAATGGCTTGCAGATCGGCGTCAGCGTGCTTGATCTGCATAAGAAAATCGTCTTCTGGAGCGACGGCGCGGAACAAATAACAGGCTATGCGCGCATCGATGTCCTCGGCCATTCCTGCGCGGATAATATTCTCCTGCATTGCAACCACAATAGTTGCGAAACCTGCGCCGGAAAATGTCCCATGGCGACCGCGCTGCACGATGCCAAACCGGTGGAAGCCAAGAGCTTGATTCACCACCGGTCAGGTCATTGGACTCCAGTGCACACCTGGGCCATTCCACTGCGGGATAAACATGGTTCGATCATCGCCATCATCCAGACTTTTGAAAGCGAGTTTGCGGTGCAGGGTCCCAGTCCAAACGATCGGAGCATGAAAGAACGCGGCTGTCTGGATTACGCAACCGAATTGCCGAATCACGCCATGATGCAGTCGCACCTGCGCGAAATGCTGGGGACGTTCGCGGAGCTTCAAGTCCCCTTCGGCGTGGTTTGTCTTGAGGTCCACGAACTCAGCCAATTCCGTGCCAGGTACGGACAGGAGGCAGCTACGTCCATGCTTCGAGTTCTGGCTCGCACCTTGAGAAACACGATTTGGCCAACCGACTTCGTCGGCCGTTGGAGCGACGACCGATTTCTTGTGATCCTCAGTGGCTGCGACGAAGAAGCGCTGCAGGCGGTGAGCGAGCGCATGTTGAGGATGGCGGTTCGCGCCACCATTGAATGGTGGGGAGAGGAATTGTCTGTGGCGGTTTTGATCGGGAGCGCGACCGCGCTGACCGGCGATAGCCCCGAATCCCTTTTGCTGAGGGCACAGGACGCGCTCAAAGGAAACGGACTCGCGCCCCATAGCCGCGCCGTGGCCGCCGCCGACGCAAATCCATCGTCCACGGGTTGAACGAAACGAGTTAAACACGAGTTAAAGCACGAGTTTGAAAATGTTCGCCATTATCGGCATTATCGTGGTGTTCGGCTGCGTGGTGGGTGGCTACCTGATGGAGCACGGCAATCTCCGCGTGCTCATCCAGCCCGCAGAACTCGTCACCATCGGCGGCGCCGCCATTGGCACCGTTCTTATCGCCAATCCGCTTCACATCCTCAAACAGATTGCCGGCGGAATCGGCGGAGTCTTCGGCGGTTCCAAATACACCAAGCAGGCTTACCTTGATTCTCTGAAAATGATGTACGAATTGCTCAACAAGGCCCGCAAAGATGGACTGATGGCCCTCGAGAACGATGTGGAAGAGCCCGAAAAAAGCCCCGTCTTTTCCAAAGGTCCCGCTCTTTTCAAGAACCATCACATCCGGGACTTTGTCTGCGATTCCCTGCGCATGGCCATCACCGGAGTCGACCCGTTCGATCTGGATAATACGCTGGACCTCGATCTCGAAGTTCACCACCATGAGGCCGAACAGCCAACAGCCGCTCTCAGCAGCGTAGCCGACTCTTTGCCCGGTCTGGGCATTGTCGCAGCCGTCCTCGGCATCGTGATCACCATGAGCGCGATGGGAGGCCCCCCGAAGAAATCGGCAAGAAAGTTGCCGCCGCCCTGGTTGGCACTTTCCTGGGAATTCTTCTGTGCTACGGATTGGTCGGCCCGGTCGCGGCCAATATGGTAAAACTTGCCGCCGACGAACATGCTTACCTTTACGTCTTGCGCGTTCTGATAGTGTCGTTTCTAAAAGGCACAGCTCCCATCATGGCGGTGGAAGTGGCGCGGCGCGCTGTGCCCGGCCATGTGCGGCCCTCCTTTAAAGAACTGGAAGCGGCCTGCCGCAACCGGGCCGCAGCCGGGGAAACAGCAGCCGAGCCCGAAGCCGCCGCTGCTGCCGCGGCCGAATAGAGATCCGGGCGCCTCAAGCATTTTATGGATAAGACACGTCCCATCATCATCATTAAGAAAAAAGGTGGCCACGGTGGCCATCACGGAGGCGCATGGAAAGTCGCCTACGCCGATTTCGTCACCGCCATGATGTCTCTGTTCATCGTCCTTTGGCTGCTCAGTTCAAGCAAGAAAGTGCAGGAAGCGGTCGGTGGTTACTTTAAAGATCCCACGGGTACCGCCGAGAAAATAGGATCAAACATGGCGGGCGCGGGCGAAAACTTCACTCTCACCAAAGACAACATGCCCAAGCTCAAGGATCAACTCGAGCAGAAGATCCGGCGGATGAACGACTTCGAGAAACTCAAAAGCCACGTTGAGATGACCGTCACCGCCGAAGGCCTCCGTATCGAACTGATGGAATCCCTGTCGGGAACCTTCTTTGACAGTGGACGTCCCCAACTCAACGCCGACGGACGCGACTTGCTCATCACACTTGCTCAGGAACTCGGCAAATTGCCCAACAAAGTTTCCATCGAAGGCCATACCGACTCTAAGCCCTACGCCACTTCGGGAAACTACAGCAACTGGGAGCTTTCCAGCGACCGCGCCAACGCCGCTCGTCGCTTGATGCAAGCCAACGGCGTTGGGCCCACCCAGGTTACCCAGGTTCGCGGCTTCGCCGATCAGCGCTTGCGCAATCTCCAGGACTCGCTCGATCCTTCCAACCGCCGCATATCTCTGATCGTGCAGTATCTCGAGAACAACAATAACGACGAAGATGCGAAGCCGTCCACTGGAGGCTAAGAGAAAAAGCCCACGACAGGCGGGGTAAATCCATAGCGTGGGAACGCACCTGCTCGTTCGCCCTCAAACCCATCACTTCTGTTCGGATTTCGTAACAGGAATAATTTTCTTTTCCGATCTTGCAGCGGCAGGTGTAATCTCCCCCCCCTCGGTGCCTTCGCTCCGAAGATATCAGTGAGGAGGGATTCGATGAGGAAAGCGCAGCTTGTTATAACGCTGGTTGCAGCCGTTGCCGCCCTGACGACACTGTCCCGTGCACAGCTCCAAACGGGTCTCGTCAGCACCCAAGGAAACTCGTACACCTGTCCCCTCGTCAACAGCCAGGGCCAGCCGACCGGCTGGATACCCGGCACTACGTGCCAAAACGCAACGGTTACTAACTGCTCCGCCGACGACGTTAACTTCACGTTTGGCTATGAGCCGCAGACACAGGGCGCCTACGCCGGAACGATCCTATTCTTCAGCAGCGGCGGCGGGGAGTCGCCCGGAGACGACGATCTCCAGCCGACAACGTTCGGGCCCTACTACCTCCAGAACGGGTATGAAATCGTGCAGGTCGCGTGGACCGAGGGGCCGTGGGAGTCGACTGAGGGGGCGACGGGAACCAACATTCTGGCGGCAGCCTGCCGGCCGGCAACCTTCATCAACTGGGCCTACAGCAATCCTCTACTGTTCCAAGGAACCGCGAAGAACAAGGCTGGCTACTGCGCTCAGGGCGCAAGCGCAGGCTCGGCTCAGATTGCTTATTCACTTGCGTGGTACGGCTCCGGTTCCTATCTGGATAAGGTTGAGCTTCTCTCCGGTCCCGTGCTCAGTGACCTTGAACAGGGCTGCGAGGTAAACCAGAGCGGCCAGGGCGCATCCCCCATTACCGTATGCCCCACCACGGAAACCGCCTGTCATCTTGGCGGAATCCAGCCCTGGTCTTTAACGCCAGAGTATATAGATGGCTACGCACAGGGGCCTAGGGCATGGACTGGGGACTCTAAATGCGCGGGGCACACCCCCACCTCCCAAGCTGAGGACACGGCCTGGTTCAATCAGAGCATCGACGCCCTGGTGCCGGGTAACTCCGTCAACAATTTGGGCAACACTGATATTACCGCCTGGATTTGCGCCAGCGTGGCTAGCGGAACTGGATCGATGAATAACTCCAGTTCACAGGGCCAATTGTTCTACACCTTCATAGGCCAGGGAGGCAACGGGCCCCTCGACATCTTCCCCGTGACCAACTGCTTCGATTCGGAGGGTGTGACGGGGAGCAACAGCAACGTGCCGGCGGAGGCCAACCAAAACGGCCTTACTGCGATTGAGGGTGACATGCTCTCGGGGTCAAGCGCGTACGGCTTCCCTAACAGCACGAAGTGCACCCTAAACCCGAACCACAACTAAAAGGTGGCCATGGCTGGGCGGGCAGCCCAGCGTCCGTCCTTGCCTAGCCAGGCCGAACTAGGGATGACAACACTGCGCCGTGAAAGTGGAAATTTCGGCGCCAGCTTGTCATGTGGTGATCAGAATATGATAAAGTAGGATGCTGCTTCAGCGCTCCCCTAGGAAGTGCCAGCCGTCCGCCGGACGACATTCGGTCGGGGCGGCCCGCGGAACAACGAAAAATAGAAAGGGGGGACGCTTCCATGTCTCGCCGCCATGAGATCGCTTTTACTATCCTGATCGTGGTGTGGGCTGGTACACTCGCCCAGCCTGCGTCCGCCCAGTTCGAGACGCGCTCAGTCACTCCGATGACCCATACCCCCTGTGCGGTCTCGGCGGCCGACTTGAGAAATGATGGCACGCAGGATCTGGTGGTCGCGCTCGCCGACGCCGACGACGTGGACGTGATGCTCGGAAATGGAGACGGGACGTTCCAGAGGCCAGTGGCCTATCCGGCGAACGAGGGCACGAGCTGGCTTGCGACCGGCGTCCTTACTACTAGCGGCAACACCGACATCGCGGTCGCAAACAGGTTTGGAAAGTTCGCGACAGTTATGCTTGGAAACGGAGACGGAACCTTTCAGAAGTCACGTATCGTTCCCACTCCCGCCGCCCCGTCCTTCATCGGCATCGGTGATTTTGACGGGGATCAAACTGCGGACCTTGTGGTGACGGATGCTCCGTACGTTAGTGTTCTCCCCTCCGCAGACGATGGCACCTTCGGGAAGCCCATCAATACCAGCTTGGCCTTCACGCCAGGCGGGTTCGGCTTCGGGGATTTCGATGGCAGCGGCGCGCTAGACCTCGCGATGGAGGCCATGTTCGACGACCAAAACGCCCTTGTTATCCTCCTAGGCAATGGAAATGGCACGTTCCGCCAGGGACAAAGATTTAACTTTGCGGCACCAGTTGGCATCCCTGCCGTCGCTGACCTCCGCGGCGACGGTCGCCTCGATCTCGCGGTGCCGGAGGGCGGGTCCGTCCAGGTTCTCCTCGGCAACGGGAACGGGACCTTCGCCAACCCTGTTTCGTACTCGGCCTCGCTCTTCGTCGAGGCGGTGGTAATCGGAGACTTCAACGGCGACGGGAACCCTGACATCGCGGCCGTGGGAATTTCGCCAGGCGGATTCAGTCTACTGCTTGGCAATGGAGACGGGACATTTCAGGCCCCGACCTTCTTTCCTTTTGGGGACGTCCCGTGTTACGCCGCCATGGCCGATTTTAACGGTGATGGACAGCCCGACCTTGCCGTCACCGACGACAACGGACAAGCGGTGGCGTCCTTCCTCAACACGGGCGTCGTCACTTTCTCGCCCGCTACTCCCGTCGCGTTCCCGGATCAGTTCGTAGGAACCAACAGCGTGCCGCAGTCAATTTCCCTCACAAACAACGGGACGACTTCGCTGTCCATTCCTTCGCTTACCGCGACGAAACCGTACAGCGTTGCCTCGACCTGCGGCCAAAACGTTGCCCCCGGCGCAACCTGCAAGCTCAACATCACCTTCTCGCCCACGACCCAGGGAACCTTCGCCGGAACGGTTTCGATCGTGGATGGCGCATCCACCAAGCCGCAGGTGATCGAAGTTTCGGGATCGGGAACGATCGTCACGTTCACGCCAGCCAGCCTGACGTTCGGGCCGCAGCAGTTGGGCACAACCAGCCCGCCGCAGCACGTCAAGCTGACCAACACCGGAAAGATTGCGATGACGGTGAGCAAAGTATCCGTACACGGCGATAACTGGACCAGTTTCGACGCAACCGACAACTGTCCATCTTCGCTTGGGGTCGGAGCGAGCTGCACGATCACGGTTGAGTACAAGCCCATTCTCGGCTCCGGCGCGCAGACTGCAAACGTATATGTAACCGATAGCGGCGGCGGTAGCCCTCAGATTGTGCCGCTTTCCGGCACAGCAACAAAGTAATGCACCTCGCGCATCCGTCGCGCGGCATCGCCTAATAAAGCACAACACTTCGCAATTCCCCGATTGAAGGAACTTTACAATCTGCCCTTGTTCGATAACTCTGCGCCCGCTGTATAATTGCCGGTTTGCATTCTTGCCTTGAATCCTCATCCCAGGAGCTTTTGTCCATGAAGAAGTTCATCCACGTGGTATGCCTGCTGTTTGTTGTGAGTTCCGCCGCGACCGTGTGGCCGCAGGAAAGGGAAAAGGTCGACCTGGAAACCACCGGCCGTATCCGCTACGAGGGCTTCCACAACTCCAAGGTGATGGACTACGCCACCGGATTGATGGACTCCATCGGCGAGCGCCTCACCGGCTCCCCCAACATGAAGCGCGCCAACGAATGGACCCGCGACCAGCTCACCGCCATGGGCCTCTCCAACGCGCACCTTGAGCCCTGGGGACCGTTCGGCCGCGGCTGGGCCAACCAATATGTGAACGTCCGCATGACCTCGCCTGATGTCGTCACGCTCCTCGCCTATCCGAAGGCCTGGACGCCCGGCACCAACGGCGTCGTGCAGGGCAAGTGCATTCGCGCCACCATCGACGACAAGAAAGATTTCGACAAATACAAAGGAAAGCTCGCCGGCATGATCGTCATCCTCGGAGCCGATGCCGAAGTGAAACCAATCACCGAAGCTCCCTACAAGCGCCTGAGCGATGACGATCTCGCCAAGATGGCCGATTACCAGATTCCCGGCGACCATCCGCCCTTCGGCTTTGCCGCCTTCGTGAAGCGCCAGCAGTTCGTCAAAGACTTGAATCAGTTCTTCGCCGACGAAAAAGTTCTCGCCGTCATCGACCACAGCCGCCAGACTTCAGGGGGCGGCACGGTATTCGTGCAGTCGGGAGGATCCTACAAACCCGGCGAGACCACCACCATCCCTCAACTCACCATGGCGCTCGAACACTGGACCCGCATCGCGCGCCTCCTGCAGCAGAAAAAAGATGTCTCCCTCGAACTCAACGTCACCAACACCTTCTACGATGAAGACCCCATGCAGTACGACACCATCGCCGAAATTCCCGGCACCGACAAGAAAGATGAACTCGTCATGCTGGGCGCACACCTCGATTCCTGGCACGCCGGCACCGGAGCCACCGACAACGGCGCCGGAACCATCGTCATGATGGAAGCGGTTCGCATCCTGAAAGCGCTCGACATCCACCCCCGCCGTACTATCCGCATCGGCCTGTGGAGCGGCGAAGAAGAGGGCCTGCTCGGCTCGCAAGGCTATGTTCAAAATCATTTCGGCGCCCGTCCGCCCATGGACGATCCCGGAATGAAAGGCATGCCCACCCTTCTGCGCCGCGAAGCCGGAGACGTTACGGTGAAGCCCGAACAGGCAAAGGTCTCCGCCTATTTCAACGTGGATAACGGCAGCGGCAAAATTCGCGGCGTGCACCTGCAGGAAAACGAAGCCGTCGCGCCCATCTTCGAAGCCTGGATGAAGCCCTTCAAAGACCTCGGCATGAACACCCTCACCATGCGCAACACCGGCGGCACCGACCATCTATCCTTCGACGCGGTCGGCATCCCCGGATTCCAATTCATTCAAGATCCCATCGAGTACGAAACCCGCACTCATCACTCCAACATGGATGTCTATGATCGCCTGCAGCCCGACGATCTGAAGCAGATGGCTGTAATCGTCGCCGGCTTCGTTTATGACGCAGCCATGCGCGACCAAATGCTCCCCCGCAAGCCCATCGAGAAAGCGCTGCCCAGAGAACCGGAGAAGAAAGAAGAGTAATCAGCATTCATGGTGACCTCCTTTCTATCAGGCTGCTGAAAAAATCGAGATTCGTATCAGGCTATGCCTTCAGGGCATAGCGTAGCGCTGCATTTACTTATCGCGCCTTCAGGCGCGGCATGGCGCAACAGTATTGGACACCCGACCTAGTCCAACTCATGCAAGATGCTTTGGTTACCTGCAAAATGCAGTGGCTTGCATCGCCCTCCCGCTGGATCTTTTCACGCAAGTCCATGCCCTGCAACAAATCCCGTAACAACTTGCATTTGCCCATCACGTGCACTGAATAAGAACGGAAGCAGGCGCGAAAAGGCGCCGGACAACCAAGCCACCGCGGTCGAGCCCGAGAGGAGGGTCTATGTCAATCCTGTTTGTGCTGCTGATGTTCCTTCTGATCATCAGCGTCAGATATTTCATCGAACCGAAACATCAGCCTGCACTGGAGCCCGAAATTGTGGCCAAGCCGCAACCCCCGCTGGTGAAGCGCGAGTACGGGTTCGAGATCCCGCAGGGCTATTGCTTTCATCTCGGACACATGTGGGCCATGAAGGAAGGCACCGAGGACGCGCGGGTTGGGGTGGATAAGTTTGTTACCAATCTGCTGGGAAAGATCGATCACATTGACGTGTGCGGAGCCAACCGCTGGGTTCGTCAGGGACAGAAGCTCATCACGCTAACCAGCAATGGCACCAGCGTAGATCTGCTGTCTCCGGTGGAAGGCGTGGTGATGGCAATCAACAATGACGCGCTGCGAGAACCGAGCCTGGTCACGAACGATCCCTACGAGAATGGCTGGATCGCCATGGTGAAAGCTCCAGACTTCAAAGTGAATCGGAGAAACCTGATCCAGGGATCGATGGTAGCGCCCTGGATGCAAAACAGCGTGACCCGGCTGGGTGCGATGTTATCGGGACCATCCCCTGCACTGGCGCAGGATGGCGGCGCGCCCATCAGCGGTCTGCTTGTGCGGCTTACACCCGAGTTGCGGCAACAAGTAGTGAAAGAGTTTCTTTTGTCGTAACCCCATCCGCCTCGGAAAGGAGAATCGTTATGGCTACCCCACGCGCAATCCTGGTCGATATCACGAAGTGCATCGGATGCCGGAGTTGCGAGCAAGCTTGCAAACAAATTCACGGATTTCCCATGGATACGGAGACCAAGCTTTCAACCACCGCGCTCACGGTGGTGGAAGAGCACGGCGATCGCTTCGTGCGCCGCATGTGCATGCATTGCCAGGATCCCGCCTGCGCCTCGGTGTGCCTCGTAGGCGCGCTCAAGAAAACTACCGCCGGACCGGTCACGTACGACGCGGCGAAATGCATCGGTTGCCGCTACTGTCTGGTGGCCTGTCCGTTCAGCGTGCCTCGTTACGAGTGGGCAAAGCTCGTTCCTTACGTCAAGAAATGCGACTTCTGCGCCGAACGTCAGGCCAAAGGTCAACTGCCCGCCTGCGTGGAGGCTTGTCCAGTGCAGGCTTCGATTGCGGGGAACCGCGAAGAAATCCTGGAAGAGGCACAGCGCCGCGTGCTCAATGATTCGAAATACGTAAAGCACATCTACGGCAGCGACGAAGCGGGCGGAACGTCCGTCTTCTTCATCTCCGATGTGCCTTTCGAGAAACTGGGTTTCGTCGCTGCGCCGAAGCAGTCGATGCCCGTGCTGACCGCGAGCGCGTTGGGCGACGGACCTACGGTGATCATGGTCGGTGGCGCTTTGCTCTCTGGCTTGTACTGGATCACGCAACGCCGCACCCAGGTCGCTCTGGCCGAAGCCCGCGAGAAATCTGAAAAGGAAAGGGGTTGAGCCATGACTACCACACGATTTCCAAAAATCACTTTTTGGCGCACCGTCGTGGCATTGATCTTCGCCGCTGGTGTTTATTCGATGTATGCCCGCTTCGCGCTGGGCTTTAAAGCCTCCACAAACCTTACCGATCCTCAGCCTTGGGGCTTGTGGGTCGGCCTTGGAACGCTCTGCGGCGTCGGACTGTCGGCCGGCGGGTTCGCCATCGCGGCCGCGGTATACCTGCTGGGCCTCGAACGCTACCGCCCCATCCTGCGCACCGCCGTGCTCATCTCGTTCCTGGGATACTCCACGGTGTGTGTGGGCATGATGTATGAACTCGGGCTGCCCTGGCGAATCTGGCATCCCATCTTCATGTGGAACCGGCACTCGGTGCTGTTCGAGGTGTCGTGGTGCGTGATGCTCTACACCACAGTGCTGGCGCTTGAATTCTCGCCGGCGCTGGTGGAAAAGATCCCCTGGGTGCGGGCGCGCGAGCTTTATCTGCGCTGGCACCACAGCATACTGATTGCGCTCGTGCTGGCTGGCACGCTGCTCTCATCGATGCATCAATCGTTTCTCGGCGGACTTTACTTGATCACCAAGGGCAAGCTTGATCCGCTCTGGTACTCACCGTACCTGACCACGATGTTTTATCTATCCGCCATCCCATCCGGATTGGCTGTGACCATCATGGCAATTTATCTCTGCGTGCGCTCGCTCAATGTTCGGGTGGATATGACCATTCTGAGCGACGTGAGCCGGGTGATTGCGCCGCTGCTGGCAATCTACGGCGTGTTCCGGGCCGTGGATCTGATCAACCGGGATGCCACACAATATCTGTGGATGTGGCGCGAGGCTACCGGTTTGTTCTGGCTCGAGATCGCGCTGCTGGTGATCGCGCCTCTCGTGCTGCTGAACATGGAGAAGGTACGCAATAATCCGAAGCTCTTGTATTTGTCCTGCGCCGTGGTCGTGATGGGATTTATGACGAACCGGCTGAACGTCTCGATCACGGGATTGCAATCCGCTTCCGCTGTTTACTATGTGCCGAAGTGGACGGAGTTTGCAGCTACGCTGGCGACCATCGCGGCGGCAGTGGTGGCGTTTCACTACGCCGTCCTCTACCTGGACATACTGCCCAAGAACTCGCCGTCGCAGCGCTGGATGATTTCGGGTGCTCCCGGCAAAGCGTAACCTCAATGGTTTCGTCTCCAGAACTTCAACGGAAGCCCCGGGCGGAGAGGTCCGGGGCTTTCGTTTGGACCGCGGCGGTTATGGATTCCCGATGCAAGCCCAAGATGGAAATTCCGCTGGATTACGGGGTTACCCTCCAGACGGTCTATTAGAATCATCAATTTAGCGCGGCAATAACCTAGTTTACGCACATGTCAATTTAGGATTACTCTTGCTGATTCAATGGCTTGGAGTATATTCCGAGCGTCAGCGGGAGTGTCTATATTGTTTCCTACACCCAGTCGCAAGCGCGCCATCTTCCTTCGCTTATTGCGCTGGCGAATCATGCTTCGATCTGCCCATATCTTCGATAGGCCGAAGGTGCGTCGCTTGTTTAGGCACCACTCAGCAATTTGGATTCCCGGTCTGTGGGGGTCTGGCCTAGCTATGCTCGGTATCGCGCTCACCTTGGAGTCTGATCGGCTGCCTATCTGGCCAGCGATAGTATTGAGCTACGTCTTATTTGCGGCGGCAATGTTCTGGAGCGTTGGCTGCTGGCTCGCAAGTAATACAGTAATTCGGCTCAATCCAAGAACGTGGAATCGAGTCAAACGGAGGCGAACCAAGGGGGATGCTTGGTTTAACTATCGCTTTGCGAAGTGGTCTGTTGCGATACTGATTAGCGCGGTATTTGCGATTGCTATTTGGGCCACATATGAAACCAATTATTTGATAGAACTGAGGCGCTTGGGGGGCATATTGAAACCTGCTTCCGACCCAACCCCCGCTATTTGCAAAGGGCTGGTTGGGAAAAACGAAGTCCTGTTGATATATGGGAGTCATGGTAACGGAGCCGTGGTTCAAGAGTTTCCCCATGTGGTGTTGCGCTCCTTGAGCATGGGGGACGTAATATCTCTTGACCGACTACAAGATGGCTCCATTGCAGTACTTATGGATGTAAAAGACCCTGACGGAAAAGTTATAGCTAGGCTAGACAGAAATGGCTTTATAGTAAACGCGAATAAGGTTTTATCGATGGATCGGCCAGACAAGAGCACGCTCATTGTTACGGACGAGTACGGGATGAAAACGTTGAACATTCGATATCTAAATTCACAAGCAATCAAAATAGAGGGAGCTTTTCATTATCCAGGCGAAACTAAGGCAACACCGTTTGAAATGCGCGGGGCAGCAAATATTTGCACAAAGGCCTTTGGATCGTCTGATTTTGGAATACGGTGATCTATGAAACCAGAGTACAGAGAAGGCCCAGAAGCACTAGAGAACTTCAAGCAGCTTGCGACCGCGATTCTCTACAGGCTCCGGTCAAAAAGAAACAGAAGCAGACTAAGAAGTCTGCTTCTGTAAGGAAGCCGAAGAAATCCGACAGCACTCGCGAGATTCGCGGTTCACCTTCCCAACGATTCCTAATCTAACGCCTTTTTCTTTAGCCGGCGCAGTAATGAAGTGGGATGGATGCCGAGAATCCGAGCGGCCTGCGTTTTGTTATTTCCCGTGGCGGCCAGGACTTGTTCGATGTAGTTATCTTCCAGCGCGTGCAAACTAAGAAACTGGTCTCCGGTGGGAGAGATGTCGTCCTCGGAGAAGGCTTCCAGCGCGTGCTTCTCGACATGCTGGTCGCGAATCTCTTCGGGAAGATGGGTCGCGTCAATCTCGCCTTGCGCACTGAGAATCATGGTGCGCTCAAGAACATTTCTTAGTTCGCGGATGTTGCCGGGCCACGGATATTCTTCCAGCAGGTCGCCCGCGGCCGGAGTGAATCCGGTGAAAGCTTTTTTCAACTCGCGGTTGAGCTGCTGCAGGATTTCGAGCGCCAGAGGCACGATATCCTCCTTGCGCTCACGCAGCGGAGGAATATAAAGCTGTACCACATTGATGCGGTAGTAAAGGTCTTCGCGAAAACGGCCTTGGCTGACGGCATTTTTTAAGTTGTCGTTGGTGGCCGCGATCAGCCGGATGTTGACTTTAATCGTGCTCGTCCCACCCAGCCGCATGAACGTCCCTTCCTCAAGCACGCGGAGGATCTTGGCCTGTACGCTGGCCGACATGTTGCCGATTTCATCGAGAAATACGGTGCCGCCGCTGGCCCGCTCCAGCAGGCCTTCTTTGCGGCGGCGAGCGTCGGTGAAGGCGCCAGGCTCGTAGCCGAACAGTTCACTCTCTAGCAGAGCATCGGGGAGCGCGGCGCAATTGATCTCCAGCAAAGGCATAGAGCTACGTGGACTCGCATAGTGAATCGCTTTCGCGAGCACGCCTTTTCCGGTGCCGCTCTCACCCTGGATGAGAACCGTGGTTCGGTCAGCTTCCGCTGCTTTGCGAGCCACTTCCAGCATGTTGATGGTGGCTGGACTGTGAGTGACGATGCGTCCAAAGTCGTAGCGCCCTTGTTCCGATTCCACGGAATCGCGCACCCGCACTCGTAAAGCCAGCACCTCGGCGGCGCGTCGCAGAGTGGTGATCATGTCGTCCAGGGGAAACGGTTTCCCCAGATAGTCGAACGCGCCCAGCTTCATGGCTTCCACGGCGCGCTCTACCAGATGGTAGGCGCTCATCATGATGACGATCGCATTCGCGTTGGCCTGTTTGATCTGGCGCAGCACTTCGATTCCATCGATGCCGGGGAGAACGATGTCCAGCAAAATCAGATCCGGCTTCTCGTCGTGAAAAAGTTTCAGCCCATCTTCGCCGGAGAGGGCGGTGAATACCTCAAATCCATCCTGGCGCAGGCCGCGCGAGATGGTGCGGAGCGTAAGTTCTTCGTCATCGATGATCAGGGCAGTGTAGGGCATTTTTCTCGCAAGGCGCTCAAACCACGACTTCGGATTCTTCTTTGACTCTGTGCGACTCCTCCTGCCGGATGGGCAGCGTGATGGTTACCGTGGTCCCTTGTTTCACCACGCTGTCGATGCGAATCTCACCCTTGTTTCTGCGCACGTAAGTGGCGCTAATGCTGAGTCCGAGACCGGTGCCTTTGCCCTGCTTGGTGGTGAAAAAAGGTTCAAAAACGTGCGGCAGAATATCAGGCGGGATGCCGTAGCCGGTATCGCTGACGCGGATTTCAATGCTGTCTGAGAATGCGAGCTTGCTGGCGGAAATCGTGATCCGCCCGCCGTCAGGCGTCGCCTCGGCCGCATTGATCAGCAGATTCATCAGCACTTGGGAAAGCTGATTGGAATCAACCAGGATATGCGGCAAGTCTTCGGGAACCTGGTTCTCCGCCCGTTTGCCGCGCAGCGCTGGCTGGCCTTCGAGAAAACTGAGGGTATCGGTGACCAGACGATGCAGGCTGAGGTTGCTCAACACGAGAGGGCCGGGACGGGCGTAATTGACAAGTCCGCGCAAGGTGGCGGAAATGCGCTTGGTGCCGGCAATGCACTGCTCGATTTCCCAACGCTGGTCGGCATCGCTGGCGCTCTTCAGCTCGAGTTCCAGGTGCGACAGGATGCCGAGCAGTGGATTGTTAATCCCGTGCGCCGCACCCAGCGCCAGTTGCGCCAGCGTGGAGTATTTTTCGTACTCGGCGAGCTGCGCCTGGAACTGGAATTTCTCCTTGCTCAACTCGCGATCTTCGCACAGGCAGCGAAAGATTTCTTCCTGCGCCTGATTGCGCTCAAGCTCCAGCTGCCGGGAGAGTTCTGTCACTTCCCTCAAAGCTTCGGAAGTCCGCTCCCATTCACGGCGCTGCAGCCGCCACAAAATGAAGATCACCACAAAGCCGGCGAACGTGAGCGGCAGGAAGTAGCGCTCCATCTGCAATTCGAAATTGTTTCTCAACGCTCCCAAGACCGGCGAAAGAAGGCCGCACCCGTCCCAAGAAGCTCTCAACTCTGCCCAGTGCGAATGCATCCTTATATAACATGAGACGGATCATGCGAGGCTGCAGTGATGCAGGTCACCGCCAGGGGTGCGGAAATGACCACGTTCCACAACTCGGGACTTCTCACTTCATGGCTAGCAGGTTGCGGAGCTTGCGCACAGCATGGGGAATCTCCGTCAACCTGGTACCGCCAAAACCCAGGATGAAGCCCTGGCGCGACGCCTCGCCCATATAGGAAGGAGACAGCGGCCATAGCGAAAGGTTCAGGCGGGCGGCGCGCTCGGCGATTTCCAGATCGCGACTCCCGTTTTCCAGCGTCACAGCCACATGCATGCCAGCTTCGTCCCCGAGCACCTCGACCAAAGGGCCCAGCTCTCTGCTGAGGCTGACTACCAACGCACTCCTTAGCTCGCCGTAATGAACCCGCATTCTTCGGATGTGGCGCGCAAAATGCCCTTCCCGAATAAAGTCCGAGAGCACTTCCTGATAGAAGCGTGGGGGGCCAAGGTCCATGACCCGGCGGATGGCGTGAAAACGCTCAAGGAGGTCCGAAGGAATAACGATATATCCGACGCGCAACGACGGAAACAAGACCTTGCTGAAGGTTCCGATGTAGATCACCCGAGAGTTGGAGTCGAGCCCCTGCAAGGATGCGATCGGCAGGCTTTCGTACCGAAACTCGCTGTCATAGTCATCCTCGATGATCCAGGAGCCTGAGTTCTGTGCCCAATCCACCAACTGCAGGCGGCGTGAGGCGCTCATGGTCACGCCCAGTGGGAATTGATGAGAGGGCGTAACAAATGCGGCTCGCGCCTTGCGACATTGCTTGATGCCGGCGGCAACATCCAGACCTTCGTTATCAACCGGTACAGCCACCGGATGACAGCCGGTCAGGGCAAAGACATCTCGCGCCAGGCGGTAACCGGGTTGTTCCACCCACACACTGTTTCCAGGATCAAGGAGGACCCGAACCGAAATCTCAAGCGCCTGCTGGGAACCTCCGACGATCATGACCTGCTCCGCTTCGCAGTGCACCGACCGCGCGGTTTTCAGATAGTTTGCGATGGTTTCGCGGAACGCCATGGAGCCCATCTGATCGCCGTAATGAAATGCATGCGCGTCCATACTTCGGCAACGGCGCGCGACCAGGCTGGACCAGACGTGGAGCGGAAATTGGTCGAACGCCACCTGCCCTACACGAAATGCTCCCCAACTCTGCATCCATGGGAAGCCAGCAACCCGGGGAAGGATCGAACAGCGCCTCGCGACCGGCCGAGGTCCAGAAGGGGTTGGCGCGTGGGTGCTGCCGGCTGGCTGGCTCGACGTCAGTTGGTCCGGAAGGGAGATGGCAATGACGGTTCCTGCGCCCACGCGGCTCTCGAGATAGCCTTCCGCAAGAAGCTGGGCGTACGCATTGAGAACGGGAAAGCGCGAAACCTTTATTTCGGAGGCAAGCACTCGGGTCGACGGAATTCGTTGCCCTGGCCGGAGGCTGCCATCGACAATTGCCGCCCGATAGGCGTCATAGATCTGCTGATGAAGAGCCTTCCGGGCCTTCCGGTTGACCGCGATCATGGGGAGAATCCCGGAAGCTACCCTCTTCATTTCCTCGGATCGTAATGGTTATGTCCAAATCCCGTCAAGTGGGTATTGCTTCCGACCATTTTCGGAACAAGTCTAGAAGCATCGACCGGTGTACCACCAGTCTCCATCGGGGTATTTCTTGTGTTGCGTATTCGCCATTGTGTGGAATGTCCGAAGTGTCTAACGCGGTATCTCATTGCCTTCAGTCCTTATAGCAATGGATCCTACCTGGTTCCCACGGTGTATGGCTCGTCGGAGGAATACATACTCTATTGCTGCTGCAGAGGATTGCCGGTCGTCAGCCCTTGGAGAGTGAGAGAAACGAAAGCCTGTGAGGTCACGCACGAGGCTTATGATCGTGGCTACGGAACAGCCGAAGAAATCTTCCCGTTAACCAACCAGCCTCCCTGGTCATATGACATCTCTCGATACCTCGATTCGAAACCGATGCAGAAAAGGAGACATCCGCGTTGAGGTCGGTACGGAAGGTTGTTTTGCCACGTCACCGAACACCGAAGAACCCGTCCTGGGCGCGTGGTCGGCGAGGACTAAGCCGCTGGCGCGGCGGACGCTGGTGTGCGACAATCCGACACGTATGAGGCGGTATCTGCCTCTCTTCTCCGCAGCGTTGGAAGTGCCCGCACCCCGAAGCTCAGGAGAGATAAAGAATGAGTCGTCGAGTGTTTTTCTTTTGCTTCTTGGCCGCATTGATATCACCGACAATTGCGTTTTCCCAATCATTCTTGAGCCAATATAAAGGCTTGCCTTATCACGATACCCGCTATAGTGGCGGTCCACAAAAAATACCGGGCAAGGTCTTGTGCGCCTACTATGACTTGGGCGGCGCGGGAGTTGCGTATCATGACACCGATCTACAGAATCACGGCAGCGGAGAGTTGAATCCGTCCGACGGGACCTATCTCAATGAATTTCGTATCCATGAGGGAGTGGATACTTCATACACGAAATTCAACCGGAAACCAGATCCGATTGACGACAACCCCTTCGACAAGATCGTGCCCCCGGCAGACCTGCTCTATGTTGGCTGGACCGAACCCGGAGAGTGGTTCAACGTAACGATAGATGTGGCACAGTCGGGAACATACGCGGCCGATTTCCTTTATACATCGAATCGCGGCGGCACAATATCAGTCGGTGTGAACGGAAAGGACGTAACTGGACCTCTGCAGATCGCCACAACAAATGATCCTGCAGACCCGGTTGCCTGGCGTCAATGGCACCATTGGAATCTGGCTTCGCAACTTTTCAAAGTCCGTCTGAGCAAAGGGAAAAATGTTCTCACGGTACACATATTGACGAACGGAAACATGAATCTGGCTTATTTCGACTTCCAACCCGTTCACCCATAAAGTGGAACCTGCCAGCGATTCAGATCACTGTTACGCGCAATCCGGTTGCATGGGGAACAATGACGGAGCACTTGCCCTGCTTGAGCGAGTCGGTCTTTGTTGACGTTGTGATGCGCGCTTCGCGGCTGTCTAGTTCCGGCGGAGGGGAGCGAGCCGTACGTCATTCGCGCCAAACTGCTGAGCGTCCGTTAAGGCCTGTGTGAAAAGACGGCGTGCATCCGCACGGATGACCCCCCAGGAAACCTTTCTTGATAGGGCTTGCTCTCGGCGGCCATGCCCGATTATCGCTCTCTGCGGCCCGTGATTGGCGATAAAATCGCCATAGCACTCAAAATGCCCGATTGGGGCGAACAGACGGCGCAAACATACGCTATGGCCTGGTCACGCCACCTATGTGTTGTAGCAACATGATTTTGTCACCCTAACGGCAACATGAAAATGTCACCCTGGCG
>OCZU010000213.1_pt1 | contig 42021 bp, 60 predicted proteins | sample 1539001 | NCBI WGS metagenome assembly OCZU01 (sample SAMEA3539306, study PRJEB22396) | soil metagenome | biome: tundra; feature: field; material: soil | place: USA | collected 2010-05 | depth 0.15 m | reverse complement strand
GTCGAAGAACTCGAAGCCCTCGTCATGCCCGCCCCATCCGAGGAGAAGCCATGAAAGCCAAGCACGGAATAACTCCGGCGCAAGCCCTGAAGGGCATCGGGGAATGAAAAAAGGGCGCGCCTGAGCGGGCCCTTTTATTTTTGCCTGCGCATCTCGCGCGAGGTTACTTGTTCGTGTTGACGATGACTGGGTTCGACGTGTAGCCCACCGGGTTGGAATCGGCGTAATGCTGGGATGGGACGCCGAAGGGACTTTGCAGAAGCGGTTTCGATTCCGGGAACTGCTTCGGATTCAAAGTCGGGTTCACGACGACCGCCGCGTTGATACCAACGGCGAGAGCGTCGATTGCCGCCTTAAGCGCGGTGACTTCCAACTCGTAAGGTCCCGGAGCCGTCGCCTGCGTACCCATCTTGGTCACAAGAGTGGTATAGGCTGTCTGCACCGAGTTCTCTAGAGTGTGTAGCGTCTCCAAGACGCCGCGATTCGTAACGGGGTTATCCATGAGTCTCCTTTATGTCAGGTCTGCCGCGGGAATTGCGGCGACGGCGGCGACGAGCGTATCTCGGAGCGACGCAACGGCCGTGACGGTGGCTGACGTGTCGTCTGCGCCCGCACCAATGTGGTTTTCGAGCGAGGTGAGTGCGCTGGTCGCCGAACTGACGGCGGCTGTCAAACCAGCAATGTCTGCTTGTGCCATTAAATCTGTTATCCTTTCAAGTATGCGTTCAAAGTGCCGCAAGTCTCGTCTGAGTCGTTCGTCTAATTCGTGTCTCGGGTGTCCCACTTTACGGGACCGGGTTAATCTGGACCGGGCCGATTGCCACGTGCTTGCCGAACAGATAGGTCTTGATAGGCCCACCCGAAGCCGGGTCGCCGATGGTCGCGGGCTGACCCGCTTTGATGGCGGCTTCCGCAACGCCTGCTTCGCTTAGCAAAGCGAGCGCGAGTGCGAAGACCTGAAATATGTTATTCATGCTTTCCCTCCTGTGTTAGTTTAACGTGCTGGGGGCAGAGAGCGTCACGGACCCCAGGGGAATGAGTTGACGAGGCGGACGCCCAGGAAGCAGAATGCTACCTCAATGCCCACGGTCCAGAAGCCAAGACCTTTGACCTCGGGGACCACGAGGGATACGAGGAGGAAGCACAAGATGCCGACGAGGCACCCAACCAAGTCTCTTAGAAACGCCATTGATACACGCTTTCTTTAGTCCCTCGCGAAGGCAAGGGCTTGGACCGAACCCGTTTGAGCGGTTCCGGTTGCAACAGCGCATACCGCGACGACGGGAGCACCATTGTAAGTGAGGTTCGCGTTGACGGCGGTCAGCGGGTTAGTCTCGGGACCCGTGCCGCCTGAGGTCGCCTCGCCGGGGAGCAGGAACCAGTTGCCGCCCGCGGCGCCGGGGATGGGGTAGGACGTGTTAGGCGTAACGCCGTCCGTCGGATTGAACGCCGTGTTCGCTTTGAGAACGGCTTGGTCGAGGGTCGCGAAGATGGCTACCGAGAACCCGGTGAAGGTGCCCGCCAGGGTGAAGGACCACTTCGTGAAGCCCCTCGCTCCTGCGATGATGTAGTTGCTCGTGGTCGGCCCCGCCACCGAGATGGGGGAGGTGAAGAGGTTTACGCCACCAAAAGAGCCTAGGGTTAATGCGCCTGATGCCTGTGACATGTCCTTTTAACGTCCGCCGGGCTTGGGAAGTCGCAGGCCCCTATTCCCAAAAGCGCGCAGACCGGGCACGGGCGAGCGACGCAGAGGCTTAAGTACGACGCCGCGCCAGCGTAGCGGCGTACGCGCCGAGCGGAGCGAGATTTTCGCAGAAAATATATATATACTGGAAAAAAAAATTTCCCCCCTGTTTTGGGGATATTTTTTCCCGGGGAAGGAATCCGGAAAGATACGTAGAAACTATAGGCATGAGAGACGAAATCATCCAAGCCATCACCACCTACACCAAGCGCGGATGGCACGTGTTCCCCGTCCTCCCCGGGAGGAAGGCCCCCGCGACTCAGCACGGCTTCAAGGACGCCGAGGTGGACCCCGCCCGCGCCCTCGCCCTTTTTGCCAATAATCCGCCCGACTCTAACCTAGGCATCGCGACCGGGGAGAGCGGATTGTGCATCGTGGACATAGACCCGCGTCATGGAGGTACCATTGAAAAAGCAATCGAGCTCTTCGGGGAGTTGTTTAACGCCGCGCCAGTTGTCCGAACTGGTGGCGGAGGTACGCACCATTACTTCGCTTGTGACAAGCCTCTCCCGTCAGGCCCACTCGTTGATGGAATCGATATCAAAAGCCGAGGCGGATACGTCCTCGCGCCGCCGTCAAAAACAGACAAAGCGTACCTGTGGGACACCCCGTTGCCCGTGCAACTCCCAGTACTCCGTGACCTCCCTAAAGTAGACAAGCCCCGTACCGAAGCGACGGGGGAGACGCGTTTCTTCTATGAGAGACAGCGCAACTCCGAACTCTTCAAGGTCCTCGCCAAGCTACGGAATGGCGGGGCCGACAAGGCCACCCTCATGGGTGCCGGGGTCGTGATGAACAAGGAGCAGTTCGTCCCCCCGATGTCCGACGAAGAGGTGGAGACTATCGCGGACCACGCGATGCAGTACCCGAACACCCCTCCCCCCATGCTGAGCGTGAGGAGCTTCTCCGACATCACGGACGCTCCCTCCTCGCCCCCCAAGTTCCTCGTCAACAAGCTCCTCCTGGAGCATCAGATTAACATGATAAGCGGTGCGCCGATGGCTGGCAAGTCGATGCTGGCGATGGACGTGGCCGTCTCCCTGTCCTCTGGCACTCCTGTTCTCCAGCACCACGACTTCATGTCGATGGGGAAGAAGCGTGTGGCGTACGTCTACGCGGAGCAGGGCTCGGACATGTGGGAGGTTCGCGCGAAGGGCATCGCGAAGGTGAAGCAGGTCACGCCCGAGCTGTTCCTCCTCTCGGGGTACGACTTGCAGTTGACGAAGCCGGGCCACCTCGACGCGCTCCTCACGACGCTCATCGACATCAAAGCAGAGGTCGTCATCCTCGACCCGCTCGTCGTCGTCTTCCGTCTCAACGACGAGAACGCGGCGTCGGAGGTTGCGAAGTACGTTCGTGAACCTCTGCAAACCCTTATAGAACATGGCATTACGCCGATTGTTGTTCACCACGCAAGCAAGGCGCAATCCCTCTCGAACCTGTTCACCCCCACGAACGCGTACGATTTGGTGCGCGGGTCGGGCGACCTCACCGCCATGTTGGGCGCGGTCATCGGGCTGTGGAAGGACCGTCGCACCGGATTTACGAAGGCGATGGTGGACGGCCGCATGACGGGAGCCGCCCCTTTCATGTTGAAGTACGGGGACGAAGTGGACGTTGGGGACAGCGACGCGGCCGTCTCCATCGAGGACCTACTCTCTCAGGCCAACTCCATCAAGCCCCTCCAATACTTCGGGCCGTGGGTGGACTACAAGGAGGGTGGGGACGCGTGGACCGATGCCCTGCCGAATCACCCCTTCGATGCAGGAGAAGCAGGAGATTTGTGGAAGACAGGTACTACGAAGACCTATCGCCTTCTCGATAAGATGACGGCGAAGGGTAACCTCGTGGAGCACAAGTCCGCGCACGGCGGACGAATGAAGACAACGTGGAAGAAGACGAAGCCCACGGAAAGGTACGACGATTCAGAATAGCAATTGCAAACTTTGTCCTCTTCACGTGAACTCTAAAAACGTTTGCGTGTGGGGTGAGGGTCCCCCCGTCGCGGAAGGTTGCATCGTTGGCATGAACCCCGGTAACCAAGAGGACCGCGCCAACCTCCCATTCGTGGGTCCTTCCGGGGCCCTCTTAAATGACATGCTGTCCCGCGTGGGGGTACAGCGTGAGAAGGTGTTCGTCACCAACGCGGCGAAGTGTAGAACACCGGAGAACCGCGAACCCACCCTGGCGGAGATGAAAGCCTGCCGACCTTATTTGAAAGAGGAACTGAATGGCCTTACGAATCTACGTGTCGTTCTTGCGCTGGGCAATGCGTCGCTTAAGACGCTTACTGGAAAGAGCGGTATCAAAGCGCATCGCAATCGTGAGCTATCCCTTAGGGGCGACCTTGATTGTACGACAGCGCCAATCGTCATCGCAACCTACCACCCCGCTTTCCTCCTCCGCGACCCCTCCAAGGTCCCTGAGTTCCGGGCAGACCTCCGGCGGTTTGGAGATGTCCTGGCACGAAAAGGTGCAGAAGAACCTTTCGACATTGAACTCGGAGTCTGGGAAGATGAAGGGGGACCAGTAGTTGCGTATGACATCGAAACAGAAATCATCGACCTCAACAAGCGGAAGCCAGGACTCCACGAGACAAACTCTATCCAGGTCACCGCTGGGACAGATGTTACAATTAGCGAAGACCGAGAGTCAATTCTTAAAACTGTTGGAGAACTTAAGTCCCGAGGCGCGGGGCGCATTGTTGGCTGGAATTCCGCTAAGTTCGATGATGTCGTTACCGGAGTAGTAAGCGACGACGCCATGTTGGTGTCGTACCTCCTCAACGAGGAGGGGAGCCACTCGCTAGAGGCGATGGCTGTGGAGCATCTAGGGGTACGCCCCTGGAAGCATTTGGCTAAGGAGGCCAGGGATGAAAACAACGAAGATAAAGCTCGTGAGTACGGTGCGAAAGACGCTATCTACACTTGGAGACTTTGGGAGAAACTTTGGCCTCTTCTTGACGATGCTCAGCAGAGGCTGTATGAACGTCTCCTGCTTCCTGCCTCCAGAGTTTTTGCAAAACTGGAAGCTCGTGGATGTTACCTCAACACGCGTAACGTCCAAGAAGCACGGGCCCACTACCTACATATCTCTAGCGTTCAAACTCAATTGCTCAAAGACCTTGCTCGACCATATATACCCGGATTCAACCCCAGTTCTACTCAGCAAATCGGAAAGCTCTTTTACAAGCACCTTGACCTCCCATGCGAAGAGTTTACGAAAACGGGACAGCCGAGCACAGACGAAGAAGCCCTAAAGAAACTACGGGCGGCGACGGGCCACGAGGCCATCAACGCCCTGATGGAGATGCGACATGCAGACAAGATGGCGAGTACTTACCTCGACGGATTCGAAGTCTTTAGGGATGAGCACGGACGGATTCACCCTTCGTATTTCCTTGTCACGTCCCCACACGAAGGAAGAGGTGGTGGCACAGTTACAGGACGCTCTAGCGCAACTAAGCCAGCTATTCAAACTCTCCCCCGCGAGTCCCGCATCCGCCGAATCATTACCGCCCCGCCCGGACGAACCCTCATCCAAGCCGATTACTCTCAACTTGAGTTGCGAGTAGGCGCATGGTTAGCACAAGAGAAGGAGATGTTGGCTGAGTATGGGAAGGGCAGAGACGCGGATGTCCATCAGAAAATGGCGCAGTACATTACGGGGAGAAGCGAGGTCACGCGCGAGGAAAGAGCACGGGCTAAAAGGGCGAACTTCGGGCTCCTCTATGGTGGTGGCCCGCAAACCCTCATCGACGGCGCCCTCCGAGACTACGACATCGTTCTCCCCTGGGCAGACGCGCATGGAGATTGGGAATCTTTTCATCGCCGATGGCCCGCCTATCTCCCCTACTACAAACGAATAGCGGAGGAATTGAAGGAGCACGGGCAGGTCAGGTCCATCTTTGGAAGGGTGAGGCACCTCCCGGGCATCCACGCGTCCGACGCGAAGGTGCGGGCGGAGGCTGTGCGGCAGGGTGTGAACTTCACCATCCAGTCCGCGGCGACTGCGGACATCGCCTTCCTGGGGATGATAGCGTTGCAGGACGCGGGGTATGAGGTCGTCGTGTTCAACCACGACGGGTACCTCATCGAAGTGGACGAGGACAAGGCAGACGCGAATGATGTCCGGTTGATACTAGAGGAGAACGTGCCGCAAATGGCGAAATCTAGATTCGAGATAGAAGTTGGAGTGCCGCTGTTGGCGGACGTGAAAGTGGGGAAGGAATGGATATAGTGGATTATGATTACACCTCCGAACTCGACGATGATGCCTGCGGGTGCGACGATTGCCGAGGCTTCTATGCGGGAAACGATGCCCGGGACGCCGGAGCACCAGCGTTTAATCAAGGAGTGGATACGGTGTTGGGAGAAGCTATCGCCATCTCAAATCAAAGAGGCGGAGAATATGCCGATAGTTGGGCTGTGCCAAATCTCCGGACAAGCGTCTTGGATTGTGTACTTCGGGAACTCCCGGACAGCGTTGGTACTTGGGATGCCGAGCAAAAGCGGCTCGCTGTCATAGCCTCCATCTCCGACGTGAAGATTTCCCGCTTCCTCGGGGCATGGAAAGAGGACACAGCGGTGGACCTCATCAACTACCTGGCCGCGCTGACGTATTGGATGCGGCAATATAAGGAGAAGAAGTAATGGCCTGTAAGTGCAGAGTGGCCTATGACGACGCCGGATTGTGGGGCGTCAAGTCCTGTGACTCGCCCACTATACGCGCCTGCTCCAAGTGCAAGCGGGACACGTGCGAGAAGCACCTCGGGATAGGGACCCAAAAGTGTATGGATTGCTACCTCAAAGAGGACCGCGACCGAGCGGAAGCCTCCCAAAATAACGGGGTTCTAGGGGGGGTTTCCCCCTTGGAGAATCGAAGCAAATGAGAGTGTACGTAAGCGGGCCCATGCGGGGCTACCCCTCCTACAACTTCCCCGCTTTCGATAGCGCCACGGTCAAGCTTCGGCTACAGGGCTACGAGGTTGTGAGCCCCACCGAGCGGGACCGGGACCAGGGTATCCACGAGGATACGCCCGAGGCGGAGCTAGACCTCGCGAAGCTAATAATCCGCGACGTTCAGGACGTGACCACCTGCGACGCCATCTACATGCTGAAGGGGTGGGAGAAGTCCACGGGCGCCAACGTCGAGTATTCGACGGCGGTGTTCCTGGGGCTACAGGTGATGTATGAGTGATGGCGGCACCTATGAACACGAGGACGTACTTCGCCTGGCCCCCGGGATGGGAGAACTGGTCGGAGTCGCAACGGATAAAGTGGTTGGAGAATCAGAAGTTATCAACGACATCCCTCTTCCTAGCGCAGTCTCAAGTGCTAGAAAGGGTGTGGCGGATGTCCATGTCACAGGGCTCCGCTCTTTTCTCCGATGCCGAAAGCAATGGCACTACCGATACGAGCGAGGACTTGAACCCCTCGGCCTAGGGCCGAAGTCGTGGGGCACGGGCTCGCTCTTCCACGCGGGGATGCGGGCCATCTACACCGTCCTAAAAGAAAGCGGCGCTCAGCCGGGGGACCTGGATGTAGACCAAGCAATGGACCACGCGCTTCCCGCCATGATGCAGGAGCAGGTCGAGAGGGGTGGAGATGGCGACCTCGCGGAGAAGATGGTGCGCTACTACTGGGAGCACCAGGGCCGCAAGGACACCTACGACCGCATCGTCCAAGTCGAACTACCCCTGCGCGCGAAGCTCGACGACGAGACAGACTTGGTGGGGACGATGGACTTGGTGTTGGAGAGAGGTGGACGAATTGTTATCCGGGATTATAAGACGGTGGAGACTCTGGACACAGATGAGAACTACATACGTCTGGATTTTCAATTCCAAGCATACGGCTGGTTGGCAAACCTGCACTATGGGAAACCAGTCGAGTTGGAAATCCATCAAGTACGACGAGAAGTCCCTAGAGAACTCACCGCTACCGGGCGTCCCAGCAAGACTATTAACAATCCGCCATCCAAATATATTAAGTGCATTCCCTGGTTTTATAGCACGGAAGCTTTGGGGAGGTTTGGGGACCGGGTTCTCGGGGTCCAACAAGACATACGTGCCGCCCGTCTATCCGGGTCCTGGCCTAGGACGGATAGCCACCACGGTGGCCTGTCTTGCGCGTCGTGTCCTTATAACCTGCTTTGTGGTGATGAGCTTCTTTACGGGGATAGGGACGACAAGGACTTAGAAATGTTTTATAGAAAGGTACAACATGAAACCAACGACACTACTGCTTGACACAGACCGAGGTTCGGTCAGTCTGCAAGACGACATCGACTCAGGCGCGGTCCAACTCCAGGAGTTGAAGAACTACCAGGACGCCGACAACGCCATATGGACCTTGCTTCGGGCGGACAAGGACACCCTCCCGAAGTACATCGCCTTCGACTCCCTCGACTCCTTGGCGACCCGCGCGCTGGAGGACATCAAGCTCCCGCTTGAATCGTCCGCCTCGCCGGGCGCCATCTGGGCCGAAGTGGGTAAGAAGGATGGCTTCACCGCCACCCAGCCGGAGTACGGCAAGCTCGCCTCGGCGGTCTTCCGTCTTCTCTGGAACCTGGAGTCCCTGGGCATCCCAACCGTCTTCACCTGTGGAGAAGGAATGCGGGAAGATGGGCCGAATATGACAGAGAGATTCGGGCCGTCACTCTCGCCCAAACTTCGCGACTTCGTTATGAGGTACGCAGACGTGGTAGGACGGCTCGGAGTCTTAACTGCTGAGAAAGAATTGAAGGACATTGATGGCAAGATGAAGAAGTACCCTAAGGGTACACGAGCACTCTTGCTTGAGTCCGACGATACGTTCCACGCGAAGTCGCGTGTACGGCGAACCCGCTGGGAGTCTGGCAAGTACGCCAGCATCCTCGCGGCACCAACCCTCCCCCGGCTCTACGAGAACCTGGGGCACGAACCGAAGAAGATACTCATCTATGGGCCCGCAGGTGTGGGTAAGACAACGCTGGCCGGAAGCGGCCAATAGTCAAGAAAGGACTAACCTTCAGACATGGCAAACACAGAACCCGAGTTCTTCACAATTGAGGAACTCGTTTCACGAGCGATTCCGGACGGCGAGTACACCGCGCGGGTGAAGGAGATTACCTCAGGGCTCTCCTCTCAGAAGAAAACCCCGTTCGTCAAGCTTGCAATCCAACTGTCAGGCGGCGACAACGCTGGCTACGATGACAGCATCTCCTACTACCTGAGCCCGAAGGCTCTTCGCATCCTGGGTTCCGACCTCTTCAAGTGCGGCGTCCGCGGTATGAAACTGTACCCGGCGACGGACGAGAAGGGCGCCGAGGACATGGCGACCTACCTGGAGAGCATGGTTGGCCTCAAGGTCAAAGTGGCTAACCGCCAGGAGAAGGACCTCGACGGCATCTCGCGGAATCGTTTTCGTATCATCGGTACGGAATCGGGTGAGGCATTGGAACTAGCGGCTAAGGCTGGCTCGACATTCTAATGTCCCCAAAGATACTTCTCTGGGACATCGAGACGAGTGTGAACGCACTTGACGCCCATTGGGCACCTATAATCTGCATCGGCTATAAATGGCTAGGTCAGAAGCAGGTGACGGTTCTCTCAACGCTCGATGGCCCAGGGAAGTATTACGAAGACAAGAACATGATTCAGAAGTTCCGCGACATCCTAGAGACGGCGGACATCGAAGTCACCCACAACGGGGTGCTCTTCGACAAGCCCTTCTTGCAGAGCCGATTACTCTACAAGGAGAACTCGAAGGGGATACCCGTCAAGAAACGGTATCTCCCGCAGGTGGCCTCGGTCGATACGTACCTGTCCAACAGGAACAAGTTCCGAGGCTCCAAGAAGCTAGACAGTCTGGCCCGCTTCATGGGCGTCAAAACAACCAAGACCCGGCTCGATGTCGAGACTTGGATGAAGGCGCAACGTGGGAGCAAGAAGGCCATCGGGTACTTGGTGGAGCATTGCCGCAGGGACGTGCTCGTGCTCGAAGCGGTCTACAAGTTGACGCGCCCCATGATGAAGGGTCATCCGGTCGTGGGACTCTACGGCGATTGCCACTCGTGTGGTAGCCGGAAGATGCAGAAGCGCGGCTACTCGACCACGGTTCTGCGTGGGAAGCAAGTGAGATACCAATGCCAAAGTTGCGGCGGCTGGTGTCAGCGGCCAGAGAGGAAGACATGAGAAGCAATAAATTTCCCAAGACACTAGAGGTCACGTTCCATTCCGAGAACGACGGGTCCCAATGGTTTGGGGCGTCGGAAGACGAGTGTGACCGACTAAGCGTGGACGAGGAGACGGAAGTAGCCACCTACACGCTCTCTAAAATAGAGAAGAAAATTCTCGTCTCCACGGTGGTAACGTCTCGTGACTAAACCGTTGATGGGCGCGCGGGTGCGTGTCAACTTCCAGACTCACAACTCGAAGCTCGTGGACGGCAAGCCCTCAGGCGACCTGAAGGCGGGCGAGAAGGTCGAGGTCGGGGAGATAATCTTCGGCGTCGGCCAGAACGCATACGTAAAAGCCAACCGCGTTATGTCTAACGAGATTGGCTTGTCCGACGCGAGGAACCATGCGTGGGGAGAGTTCGATAAGAGGGTGCTAGGTGAGAGGCCCGGGGATGGTATCTTCCGCGCTTGGCTCTCGTCCCTCGTGAACGACTGCGCTCTCGACTGTGGGATGCCCATGCAGGTGGCGTGGCAATTCATTGCCGCTCTACCGGACCACTTCTCGGCGGATGCGCCGGACGAAGTGTCACTCATGCCGGGGGACTAGAGAAGACTCTTTAGGAACCCGACGATGCTGTTGAAGTCCACGCCGAAGTAACCGTGGATGAAGATTGCCACGGCAAGAACGACGCCCACGTACATAAGCTTCTCTAGTCTGCCTACTCGCAAGAATAGGCCCGGCTGGAGGAGCTTTCCATTTTCATCGTAGATGCCGAGGACCCATCCCCGGACTAGCTCGGCATTCTCGTTGGCCACCTTCGCCGCTATGGCCACGCTTTCGCTGGCGAGCTTGGCCGCAACCGCCACGTTCTCCGAAGCCAGACGGGCCGCCGACACCACGTCTTGATGCGCTTGGACCGCGGGAGATATTTTGGCTCGTCTCTTCTTCGTAGTTGGCATTATAGCTTCGGTACCCCTGCTCCCATTAGATGTTTGAGTTGCGTGTCGAGCGACTCGGCCCGCGGGGGCGAGACGGGCGATTGGCGCGTGGTGAGGTTGTAGATGCTCTCCGTCCATTGCTTGGTGAAGTCGTGCCACGTGGCGAGGGGAGCGTGTTGGAAGATGCTCACGCCTGAGAGGGACTGGAGGGTCGGGAGGATGCCCAACTCCTGGCCGATGATGTAGTGGATGGGCTCTTCGTAGTAGGTGAAGAACCGTTGCTTCTCATTCCAAATGCCGCCGTTGGCGATGGAGAGGAGGGCGTTCGTGATGGGCGCTCCGACACTTCGTACGAGGTGGGGGAGGTCGTGCGTCGCGTTCCCAAACTCCGGGTTGTCCGCCATCTTCCACTTCGGGTTCATCAAGTCTTGCATCCGGTGGGCCGTCTCCGCGATGGGGTTCATGGATTGGGTCATCTGGCCCAGGAGGGACTTCTGCGTTCCGCCGCCCGTCTTCGGGTCCAGGCGCGTGAGCATGGCCACGTTCTGCGGCTCCCGGAACATGGCGCGCGTCACGGCGATGGGGACCTTGGTGGCCCAGGTGGCGAAGGGCATGGCGAAACGGAAGCCCTCGGCGAGGGGGGCGCGGTTGGAGTAGTCCACGAGGGAGGCTAGCGTCTCGTACGCGGCTCGCGCCTCATTGCCTTTGTACACGCTCAAGTTGGCGTCGTAGAGCACGGTCTTCGCCGCATCGTCCCACGTCCACAGGGTGTGCTGTGAAGCGCGGAAGGTCTGGGCGAGGCCCTCGGCTACGGGGCGATAGGTCACGTCTGATATGAACCCGGCGACTCCCGTCGCGCGCCGCTGAGCCATCGCCATGAGGAATTTCTGGAGATTGCCCGAACCGCGGTCCACGTACTCTCCCATGACGTTGAAGTCCTGGAGGCCCTGCGCCGGGCCGAGGAGGCCCACGTCGATGTACTTGCCCATCACGCGGGCGCGGTCGGCGTTGGTCATCGTCATCATCTTGGAGAAACGCTCGATGACGCCTGGGATGAGGGCGGGACGGTTGAGGAGCATGAGGAACGTGATGTTGCCCATGTGAGGGAGCGGGTTGATGAAGATGGAGGACTTGCCCCAGTCCGTCACGTCCTTGCCAACTTGCGCGGCATACTGCAAGCCCTTCTGCTTAGGTAGCTTCTGAGCCTCTGCCAACGAGACGCGCTTGTGCGCCTCCGACTTGAAGAAGTCTTCGAAGACGGGCTCGTTACCCACGCCATACTTCGCACCGTAGTGCTCCGCGAATCCCTCCAGGTCGTGCGCGGCCATCGACGACCCGGCCACTCGGATGCGGTTGTACATGGCCTCCAGGTAGTCGCCCGAGGGCCGCGTGATGTTTACATGGTCGCGCTTCTCCAGGTACGGGTCGTACCGCTGACGCTCGTCCCACGTCATGTTGACCTTGCCCGAGCCCTTCTGGTAGATTTCCACCAGTTCTTTCTGGGCCTCGGCGTCGCCAGCGTGAGCCGCTAGCTCGTGGGGGATGGTGACGTAGCCGGGACGATAGCCACCCTGCATCTTGCCGTTGGAGAGGAGGACATCGTTTAGCGTGAGGAGGTTTCGGGGAACGCCATAGTTGGGGCCCATCGTCTCATTGGCTGTGACGAAACGTTTGGTATAGAGGGGGAGCGAGAAGCCTTCCAGTTGGTCCAGGTACGTACGAAGCTCCTGGTCGGCAAGAGTGTAGGCCACCGAGTCCGTCGCCTGTCGTATCTCTTGATACCGCTTGAGGAGCTTGGGGTGCTTCTTGTCAATCATCTCAGGAGACACGTGGCGGTTGTTGAGGTACTTGAGAAGTTGCTGACGGTCCTTCTCCCCCAACCCACGCACCGCGTTGTCGATGGCGTCCTGATGGACAGCCACGAACGTGGCCGCGTCTCCGTGCGCCGCACCTTGGCGCTGAAGGAGTTCTGCCATCGGGTTTAGGAACCCCTCGCCTAGCTTCGTGGCGAGGAGACGCTTTACCTTACCGTACTTGTCAAACCAGTCCGCCGTCCAATTCATGCCGTGGCCTATGACGTTCATCACGTTGACCGCTTTGGCACGGGCGGCCGCTTGTGCCGCGACACGGAACTTAGAGGCGGCTTGTACGCCAGCCTCCGCAGGAGTCTGCTTCGCCTTCTTGAGAAGGTCGTACTGCTGGGTGAGGGTTCGTTTGACGGGGGCCGCTAATCTCTTCTGGGCTATCTCGGCCAGTCGAGCCTGTCCCGCCTCCGCCGCCGTAGCGGCCTTCGCCGCGCCCGCGCCTGAGCGAGCTTTGCCCACCGCGCCTGCGACATTGCCCACGAAGTCGGTAGTCTTGGCGCCGATGGCGAGAGTGGTGGGAAGGAACTTCTCCGCTATGCCCAGCGCGAGGTGCCGAACAATGCCCAGCCCGCCGAGGTATGTGAGCGGGTCGTAAAGCGTCTGCGCGACGAACTGCGCGAGGAAGTGGTCCACCGGGTTCTTGTTGGCGGCGAGGTCCCCGAAAAGCGGCTCCCCGTGCACGTTGGTCATGCGGTGCCCGATGTCGTCGAGGTTGGTGGCGGCGAGGTCCGCGTCACGCGTGAACGTCTCTTGACTCTCGTTGTGCCAAAGGGTCTGCATCAGGGCCGCGCGTCCCTCGGGGGTGTTGAGCCCGCCTTCCGCGTGGGCGTGTAGCATCGCCATGTCGGGGTGCTGAGCGATATTGGTGATGAGGCCCAGGGCGCGCCGGTCCGTCTCCACGCCGAGCTTGACGACGGGGAGCTTGAGGGCCTTCTGTACAGGTTGAGTACCCGTCACGAACTCCACGAACCTGTTCGTCGCGTTGGCCGCCTTGAGGATGGCGTCCTCGATGTTGACGCCCGCCTCCAACTGCACGGGTTGGGGGGTGTTCTGCGGGTTGTCGAAGTGCGTCGCTGGCTTCGAGGTGGGGGCAAGCGGCTTGGGGAGGATAGAGGTCAGTTGCACGGGCATAGGGGGCGAGCCCGGCTTCTGGGGGAGGAGAGCCTTGTAGCCGTCCGGGTTGTGGCCCATCTTGGCGACCATCAGGTCGATGCCGCGCCAGTACGCCTTCGCCTCGTCCGCGAGGGCCGCGTCCCATGAGGGACCGCCCGCGATGTTCCCTGGGCCTGTGTTGTAGGCCGCGACGGCTTTGCTGATGCCCTCGGGCGTATTGCCGAACTGGCCGATGAGGTCCTTGAGGAGGGAGGCCGACGCCCAGATGGAGTCGATGGGAGAGTTGCGATGGTCCCAGGGCTTTGCGCCTCCACCCGTCAATCCGTAGTGGGCGCCCGTCCCCGAGGTGAACTGACCCAACCCCTTACCCACGACGTTACCCTGCTTGTCGCGAGACACGGCGTTAGGGTCGCCACTCGTCTCGGTGGCGAGGACGGCGCGCAGGAGGTTGGAGTCGATGCCCGCCATCTTGGACGCCTGCCCAATGGCCATGTCGTATTGGTGGGTCCACGCGGTCGAGGGGTCGCGGACGGTGAAGTCGCCGAACTTCTGGCCGAAGTGTGGGGCTTCCCATCCCTTGCTCCCGACCCGAACCTGAGACGCGTCTATAGGAGGCTTCGAGACTTGAACCTGCGAAGCATCAATGGGAGGACGCGCGTCGCCTTGCGGGGGAGGAGTGGAGGCGGGAGCGTCTACCTGGACTTGGGACGGGTCAATCGGTTCTATTGGTATTCCCACTTTCCATTGCGCCAGATGACGGGCTGGCCGTTGTAAGTCCCGGTCGTACCTTCAGTCACTTTGGACGTGGATGCGCTAGGCGTTGTGCTTCCAGTCTGCGGCTTGTTCATGTTCTGCCACGCCTCAATCTCCGCATCATTGTGCGCCATAGCCTTGCGGGCGTTGGCGACACGCCCTTGGAGGATGGGCACCAATTTGCTAGTTGGGTCCGTTGCAAGCTGTTGCTCTAGTTGGGTAGATACGTCACCATACGTTTGTTGATTCCTATCGTGCTCCGTTTGTAGCTTGTCTATGTGCGCTTGAATCTGGGCGGGGGAGACAGGCTTGCCCCCCGTCGAGGCGGTAGCTTGCATTATCTGAGTGTGGACGTGCATGTAGGCCGCGCTGGCGTAATTGCGCGCCTCGTTAGCCGCATCCAACCCGCCCTGGTCCATCGCCTTCACGCGGTACCACCCGGCCTGCGCGGTCTTGAGCTCGTCGGTGGACTTCGCCGACTCTACCTTAGCCTGAGCCACCAAAGCATCATCCAGCATCTTGCCGTGCATGGTCTGCATCCTCTGCGCCATCTCGGTCGTCAAGCTCCCTTTGTATTGGGAGGCAATGATGGCGTTCCAATCCTTGCCGGGATTGGCCCGCTCCCAATCGGCTTGGAACGAGGACAACGCCCCCTGGAACTGCTGAACCGTTTGGCCCTCTTTGTACGCGGATTGAAACGCTTTCTGGATGTTCTCGTCCATCGCGTTGCGCGAGCCGAAGGGGATGGTCTGGTCGGCCGTAATCATGGGGGAGTCGGCCGTCATGGCCCAGCCCCGCTTCTGCGCTAAAGAGAGGCGCTGACCGCCGTCCATCCCATACCAGTCCTGCGCGTTGCGTGGGTCATCGAGCCACTTCTGCATGTCGCCTTGCGTCAGCTGGCCGAGGTCCACACGCCCCTGCGGGTCAATGGGCGGCGGGAGTCCGCGCTGTTTGAAGTTCGTCACGATGGCATTCCGATACTGGGGGTTGGTGAGCAGAGCTTGATTGCCCTGCGCCATCGTGGTGAGGTGGTTGAGTTGGTCGTCCAGGTACTTCGTCTTCTGCTCCTGGAGTTGGAGGGCCTGCATCTGATGCTGTTGACGCATTGCGGGGAATGCGCCAGCCGCCCCGAGAATACCGGAGAGGAGGTCGGAGCCGCCAGAAGGGCCGAGAGGTGCGTTACCCACAATATTGTTTCCTATCCTGGTCCTTATACGCCATAGGGAATCTCTACATCCACCTTTGCTAGTTCTTTTATGTCCTTCGCCACGACCTCCGCCGCGTCCGTGCGATAGCCGAGGTTAGGGACCTGTAGGCTCTTAGCGAGCTTGATGCATTTAGCGTTCATCTCTTTAACGTTGTCCCCTGTGGCAACCGTCACACCCACGAGGCCGAAGGGGTCCGCGATGTAGGGCTCCTCGTCCTTGATAGCGAGGCCGTACGCCTCGAAGCCGTCGGGCGTGGCGAGGACGGGCACCCCCGCGGCACCCTCCTCCTTGTCGTGGTCGGGGAAATGTTCCCACGGATACGGAGGGACCCACACGCGAAGGCCGAACGCGGCCTCGCTCGTCTCCACGGGGGACTCGTCTACCTCGCCGTGCGCCAACTGGCCGAGGAACTTACCCATGTTGGGGAAGAGGTGGAAGCCCGTGGCCTCCGAGTCGTAGCCCATGCGCGGCGTCCACTCCAGGAAGTACGTCTTCTCGCCGTCGATGATGACGTTGGCGTCGTAGATTCCCGGGGGGGCGTTGTTCTTCGCGAGCCACTCCCCATACTTATCGAAGTGCATCCGGTCGTACATGCCGTCCAGCGCACACACGAGGTCCAGCGAACAGCCTGTAGACGGGCCCAACTCGTCGTTGAGGAGCTTCTTGTGCTCGATGGTTATCTGGAGGGGCTGGAGGAACTGCTTCCCGTTGAAGAAGCCCGCGATGCTCAGCGGGACGCCCGCGACCTTGGACTCGATGTGGTTCGGGAGTTTGTCGCCGTCCTTGTCAATCACGTAGTCCAGGTGGCGCAGGAGGTTCTCCACCTTGCCCCCGTAGGTCGTGGCCGCGTCGATGTAGTCGTCGGTCTTGAAGTACCACTCGGCGTCTTCCTCCTGCTTGAGGAGGAATTTCTGGACCTCCGAGATAGTCTTGAATGAGTGGGAAGGAGGAAGGTCGAACCCCACCTCCGTCGCTAGGTCCTGTCCAAACCCCCGGTCGCCTTCCAGCTTGTCACAGATGGTGCCGCCGAAGAGAACTTTGTGGCCGGACTTACGCAGACTATCCGCGGTCTTGCCATAGTCGAGGGACGACTCCTTGAGGGAGGTCACGTCGAACACGTAGATGGCGTTGCTTCCACCCCATGCCTTAAGCTCGTAGATGGAGCGAGCCTTCTTGATGTAGCCGTCACCAATCTTGGTGAACTGCGGGACGGTGATAAGGGTGCGAACGTCGTGGCCCTCGTCCTTGAGACGAAGTTGCATGAATAGGGAACTTGCTCCGCCACCCCCCGCACTAACGAACGCGAACTTCATTAGGACGACGGCATCGGTTGGAAGGTGCCCGTCCACGGAGACGGTCCTTGGTTCGGAGTTAGGAAGGAGCCGGAGCCTGGGTATGCCGAGTAGGGACTGTTGGTGCTGAAGTCGAACGGGTTTCCCCCTGCAGGCTGTCCACCACCGCCCCCGCCGAGGGACGGGATACCCGCCGCCGCGCTGGCGATGCCCATCCAGTCTCCGGCCTGCTGGGCGTTGGCCGCACTCGCGGCGTTCTCGTAGGTGTTCGTGAGTTGCCCCATCCCCTGCGTGAAGAGGTGGTTGATATCGGAGCCCTGGGTCGCGAGGGAGTTGGCCGCGCCCATTTGCGCCTGCGCGCCTGTGGCCGCGTTCTGCGAGGCCACGTCCACGCCGCCCATCATCATGGAGTTCATCATGTCTTCGCGCTGTCCCGACTGATTGGGACTCCACCCGTTCCGCGTCATCGAGTTGATGTCGCGCATCGCGCCCGTCTGGAACTGGTTCTCAGAGGCGTTGAAGACGGAGGAGAGGGTGCCCATCGGGTCGTTCATCAGCTTCGTGAAGAAGCCGGACGAGCCCTGAACATCAGAAAGACCTGTCGGCCCAATGGCATTAAGCTGGCCCGCTTCTTGCCCCGCGTACTGCGTGGCCTGCGCTGACTGCTGTGAGCCACCATTGAAGAGTGTGTTAAAGAAACCGCCCATTAGTTCAACTCCATTATGTAGTGCGTCGGGGCCATGCCCCACGCTCGAAGCCACTTCGCGTGCTTCTCGTTGTCTATCTTCACGTGTGCTAGGACCCGATACCCGAGCTCTTTGGCGAGGGCTTTAAGTCGGGTGCAGAAGTCGGCGTAGGCTCGTCGTCCGGCGACATCGTGGGTAGCGTGTAGCTCCATGATAGCGAGCACTTTAGCGTCGGGTATTTCGTCCACGACCGCGCCAAGTACCACTCGGCCACTTCGTTTAGCGACCATCCAATCGTCGTCGAGCTTCGCTGGGTCATTGAATCCTGTCATCTCCCTGTTCACTAACTTGTCTATCTCCGCTAAATCTTGAAGCTGGGCATCGAGGATTTGAGTAGCGGACGAAGGAAATCCCCCGCCACAGAGTCGTCGCCCCACGGGCCCCCGTCTTGTAACCAGTCGGGTTGGAGCGAGCCAAGCAACGCGCCGACCTGCTCGGTCCACGGGGTGAACGGGTTCTCGCCGCCCAAGCGGCCCATCGAAGCCTGTTGAAACTTGTCCGCCCAGGTAGAGGCTGGGTGGGGCGTAAGACGCGGTTCCTGTTCTTTGTTGTAGGCTTCCAGTAGGTCTATCATTCATAATCCTATCTCTATAACGTGAGGGAGAGGCCATCCGTGCGGAGGCGAATGGCCTCACTTTTTCCCGAGGGAAACTTTAGGGGCCTAGGGGTCGATGCCTTCCAGGTTGAGGAACTGAGGAGAGGAGGGAGGCTTATCGTCCTTCATAAGCCACTCATCTTGTTGCTTAAGGCGGGATTCTTCTAACGCGTTCGGGTTGGTGATGTGGCCCAATTGTGTCACCCAGGCCATCGGGTCGTTGGACCTTGTTTGTCCCCATACGTTTGCTCTTATAGGATATTCTGCTCCGATATGTGGCTCTATGTGGTCTGCGAATTTCTTAATAGATGCTTCGTTGTTAGAACGAATACTAGGATAAGGTTTACCCGTGTGTCCGAGAACCAACGACTCGTGTCCTGTCGTACTATACGGGGTGTCGGCTGGGAACCCAAATGCTACTCCAAGTTGCGGGTGATGGAGTTCCCCCACCGTGGCTTGTTCTACGCTCGCGTGAACCAACTGGCCCGTATGCTGGTTATAGATAAACTTTCCCCCTTCCTCTGAGGAGATGGTTTTGAACAAATCTTCCCACGTCCCTTTCGGAAATACCGTCACAAGTCCTGTGGGATTATAGTTGCTGAGTTTCGCCGACGGGTGCCCATCGAGTTGCATGACGTGAGGGGTGGGGTTCTTGTGGATGTTGGTAAGCGCCTCCTGAATCTGGCTATCGGCCAATCGAGACGCGCCCTTGAAAGAGGTTCCACTCCCGTCTATTCTACGCGTGTAATTCACCAAGTTTATGAATTGTTGTAAGTGTTTATTGTTGTGGTATTCGTATTGGCTAGTCGCATGGTTGAATTGTTCGGGCATTCCATAAATCTCCACCTGCCCTTCGGGAGATAAAAATCCCTCAACAACGGACTCCTGGGGCGATAAGTGCGCCCCCTTCCGCAACTCGTCATGGGTGACATCAAGTGCGCGTCCAATAATCATGCCACCCGTCTCGGGGTGATAAACGAATCTCGTATCTTCCCGTGGAGCCTTGTCTAAAAAGTCCCGTATGCCGTGAGCCGGAATAATGTTGCCTGTTGACTCGCGTGTTTTGAAACTGCTAACGCCTCGAAATATTTTAGACGCGGGGGTATAGGACATCATCTTCGCGACCTTTGGTATCTTCCCCGCCCCGAGGGCGAGCGCCGCCACCGGGGCCGCGTGGGCCAACTGCGGCCCGACGTGCGCCAGCGTTGGAGCGCCATGCCCGAAGCCGAGCCCTGGGTCCTGCGAGGCCATGAAGTCTTGAACACCCTGAGGGAGCTTCGACATCACATTGGCGAGGGGAGCTTGAACGGTGGCCGACGCCTGCTCCATCGTCTGAAACAACTCATCCGCCCCCTGCGCGAGGAGTGGGAGAAAGCGTGAACGCGGGTCGTTAGGCATTACAGCGGACGACGACCTCCCGTTCCGCCCGGCCCAAGCGCGCCGCCGTGGTCTGCGCCCTGCGCCGTACCCGAGCCGCCCTGGCCCGACGACCCGACGACGGACACAGCGCCCGTCTGGACGTTGGTGAGGAACCCCGCCTTGGGGGAGATGGAGAGGAGATTGACGGTGACCTGTACGAAGACAAGCGCGCCCTGCGCTATACCCGCCCCCGAAGCGTTGGTCACGCTGACTTGCACCGAAGCACCCCATGTGTTGTATTGGTTGCCTGCGGGGAAGGTGGGACCGGAGACGACCTTGCCTTGGATGTCGCGACACGTGGCGACCACGGAGGATTGACCGATAGCTAACCCCGTGGTCTTAGTAGACGGCATGATGGTGACCTGCGCGAAGAGCACGTCATCGGGGAGCGGCTTGACCTGTCCAAACCCGGTGAACGCCACCTGCGACGTGAACGTCTCGGACGCGTTGGCCGCCAGCGGATTGCTCGTGGTGGAGAACTGAAGGGTCTGCACGTCCGTGGCCATGAGGATGGGGCCCGCGGGGATGTCGCGCGAGACGTTCCCTACCTGCGCGACGGGGAGTCCTTGCGGCACGAAAGAACCCTGGCCAAGGGTGAACTCCGTCCCGGAGCGGGTGGGGCGAGGCGGCTGGTTGACGGGAGTGATGGCCATTAGTCGAGCACCGTCATCTGTCGTTGTGCCCAGCCTCGGAACAAGATTTTGTCAATCTCCCAGTAGGCGGTGGAGGTGCCGTTCACGTTGACCTGCATCTCAACTCCCGTGGCGATGGGCTTAAGAGAGAGAGTAGCATTCCCACCTTGCAAGTCGTAAGGAACCGTATAGCTGGCACCTACCCCGCGGCCGGGGTCCCACGTGAGGAGGAAGTTGATGGGCTGTGACCCGGACGTGGGGGGCGCGAATATCTGCATATATCGCGACTGCTTCACCGAGTCTTCCGGCTTGTCGGAGAAGATACCCGAGGACCAGTTGAAGGAGATGGCGCCACCCAAGTCCGTATAGACCGGGCCCGACCCCGCCTCGAACCAGCGGTCGGCGATGACCGTGTTGAAGCGCACACCCATCACCATAAAGGTTTCCGGGTCGTACGCCACGACTTGGGGAGCGTAGGGGATGGAGCCCCATTGCTTTGTTTGGGTGTCGTAGAAATAAGTGACGCCGGAATTTCCCGGGAAGCCCAAGAAGTACGTGTGGCGATAGTAGAAGCCCTGGGAGGTGGACAATTGCAACGGGCCGAGCGCGTCGTAAGTCTTCTGGATGTCGCCGGAGATTCGCGTCAACGAACTGCCGTCAAACATGAAGGCGCCCGTCGCGCTGGGCCAGAACAGCACACCCTCCCCGACGGTGACGCCCTGCATGGACGCGCACCCCACGTCGAACATCTTGAGGGCGCGGAACATCGTGGGGTCGTCTCCGTAGACCGCCCATGTGGTTTTGGATTTCATCACGACAAGAACCGAGCCGAGGGAGACGAGAGCCACGCCGACATCCCCCTCCGTCTCGCGGGAGATGGGGATTATCTGGTTGGACGAGTCGAAGCCCCACGGCTCCGCGTAGTTGGAATACCAGAGGTCGGATGTTTGCGGACCGTAGCTCGCTTGACCGGGGACGGACGTGTACGCCTGCTCCACACCTAAGCCCCACATACGGTCTTTGTGGGAGCAAATGGCCTGGAAGTTGGCGGGCGGGTCGCGCCGAAGTATGAGGTTCTGGCCTGTGAGTGTCGCATCAGCCGCGTTGTCGTCGGGGATAGTGGGCGTCGAGCCGGGAGTAATCGCGGTCGTCGAGATAAGGACCCATTGACCGATTGAGCCGCCGAGCCGATACAGGTTCAAGAAGGCGACTTGCGGGTCGCCCGTCACGCTCCCCGCGAAAACGAAGTGGACTTTGTTCCCGGAAACCACCGTGATAGACCCGTCGGCGTTGGCGGGTCCTGGAAGGACGATGGAAGGACTCGACTCCTGTTGAGAGTTGCTGAGGGTATATCGGTAGAAGTAGTTACCGACCGCGCCAGCCGACCCCGCGATGGATGATAGAGTGGCGGTTTGGGAAGGCGGGGTTATCTGCCAGGGCGTGATGAGGCTGTTCAAGTCCACCTTGATAGGGGGATACGCGCTCGCCAAGCCAACTCCCCCGTTGGACATGAACATCCAGTCGCCATACTGCTCCATAGATACTTGCGTGAAATCGAGAGGGGAGTCCACCTCGGTGAGGGTGATGGTGTTGATGCCACCCGCGGTCCACGATAGCTGGGCTCCGATTCCAGAAGACCCCGCGGTAGCCGTCGTTATCGTCGAGGCGGTAACGAGCACGGTGACTACGGTGGTGGAAACTGTTTGTGGCGCTCCGCACGACAACCCGATTCCAGCTCCAGCGGCCGCGTTTATCACGCCCTGCAAACTCGACAAAAGCTGATTTGCTAGCTTGTTGAACTTGGGGTTACCACTCATACCGCAATTGAAGGAAGCCGAGGTGTACGCTGTACCATTGATGGTAGCGGTAATTGTGCCCGTGGTAGCTCCTTGGTTGGAGCCTGTCCACGTCAGAGTGTAGAGAACCGATTTACCCATACCCACGGGGAACACAAGCGGAACGAGAACGCCGCTCCCCGGGGAGGGCGAGGCCGTGTAAATAGATGCCCCACCGCTCACGGTCACGCCCGGTCCACCCACCAGGATGAAATCCGGCACCGTTCCCACCTGCACCGTGTTTCCGCCTTGCGACAGGAACACGCCCGTGGCGTTGGAGGGGAAGAACTCGGCTATCCCAACGAAGGGCGTAGTCGCACCCGAAGAACCCGCGGTGATGGATTGCGTCCGCCCGGGGACAGGTGTCAGGGCTCCGCGCTGAACCCACAAGCAGATATTGGACGATACCGCAGCCTGGGAGGGCTTGAGGTCGCGCGTGGGGTCCTGCGTGTTGAGTCCCGCGAAGGGAGCCCCTAGTTGAGCGAGTATTTCGGCATTAGGCATACATCATTAGAACGGAAAATCCGTCTCCGTCCATCCGCCTCCGTTCGCCGGGAAGTCGGTTTCTGCCCACGCGCTGGCGGGGGAGGAGGGCCAATCCGTCTCGGCCCACACTTCTGCGGGCCCGTTGGGGCCGCCGAAGGGCCAGTCGCCCTCGGCCCAAGTGGGGGGAGGAGGCGCCTGCCCACTAGGTTGCCACCCCGGACGACTTGCTTGTACTGCGATGGTCGTGAGAGTCCGAAGCGGGAAGTAGCCGGGTTGCATGTTGACGTTGTAGAAGAGGGGCGGCCCGCCCCCACCCGCGGGAGGCTGAGGCGTCCAACCTGACGTGAGGATGCGAGGCTCAACACGACCGTGCATGGGCGCACGAGGAGGAAGGTCCCATGCCGCGGTCTTGAGGACAATGGGGACGCCCTTGATGGCGAAGATAGACTTCCCTTCAAAGGACCCCGCGCCACCTGTCGAGATTCCGCCCGTTATACCCGTAGTGACTGCGCCCGCGGTGGCTTGTGTTTTATACTCGCCGATGGACCCGCCAACTGAGCCCTGCTGGTTAAACCAGTTGGTGTATCCTGCCCCCGTGACGAAAGCGGTATTAGCGCCCGCCCCGACATCCACAGCGCCGCCCGCGCCGATAATAAGGTCCCCGTTCGAAGTTGAGGTGACGGAGGGGTCTGCCTCGCCCCCGGCGTCCGCAACCGTAATGTTGTCGGCCTCTAGCGACACAGCCCCTTGGACAACCCAGCCCACGACGGCGTTGCGGCACAGGGCTCCAAAAGTCCAAGACCACGACCCCGTGTCTCCCGGTTGGAGTACTCGGGAAAAATTAGCGCGGCCTATTCCGTTAGATAAGAGAGTGAGTCCCGCAGGAGTCGTGACGGAGAGCCCCCCAGAATCATACCACACCGATATGAGAGCTAGATAGCCAGACACTATTGTAAGCGTAAGGGAGTTGGTTGTGCTCTGCCCTACTGTTACGTTGTGGTTCTCGTTGAAAATTGCTGCTGGCATCTAATGAAAAGGCCGCGGCCTGACGGCTACGGCCTGTTTGTCTCCTATCGCTATCCGCTACTCAGCGAAGTAGATTTGGTTGTCGAGGGTGCAGGCGATGGTGGATGCCTGCTGGTTATAGAGGATGATGGAGCCCGCGGCGTTTGCGCCTGCCGGGAGGATGATGCGAGAGTCTGGGTCCGGGACGACCATGCGGATGGAGCCGCGCGTGTTGAACGCCTGCTCCCACAGCGGGGTGCCCGTGAGGACCTGCGAGCCTACCGTGAGCGTCGTAGTGGCCGTGGCACTCGAAGCCACATCACCTATCTCAAGTGGGTTCGCCGTGAAGGCCGTGCCCGCGACGTATGTCGAGCAGAGCGAGAGCCCGACGAGAACCTGGATGTCTTGCACGACTGCGTTGAAGCTACAATACAGGTCGTAGACCTGGATGCCCTTCGTGGCCGAACCCTGGATGCCAATAGGCATCGTGTTCGTGGCCGCCGTCGCGGACGTCGCCAAACTCTTATTAACCGTATATTTTCGCATTAGGCACTCGCTCTCTTAAGTTGTTGCTGATGGCACTCTTGGAGGCAGGACGGGTTCTGGCACAGCAATCCGAACCCGGTCTTGAGGTTTCGGCACTTCAAACACATGCCGCCCTCTTCCACCCTCTGCTTCCTCACTCGGCCGCAATGGGCACAGGTGAAGCAGGGAATCTGAATCTCCCCTTTATCGGGGTCCATGATGATAACGAGAACTGGTTCATGGAACGTCACAGGCCCCTACCATCCCCACCCGGAGGTGTTGGGAACGGGGGAGGCGTAGTAGCTCCGGTAGGTGACGAACTGCGGCGACTTGTCCAGGTTGAGGAGCATCTTGTCCTTCCAGGTTTGGAGCTTCCCGACTTCCTTCTGGTAGCGTTGGCCCCACGCCTCGGCTGAAGTCGACACTTCCAACGGCTCGTCGGCCTCGTAGCATTGCATCGTGACGTGTGCTCCGAGGGCCCGGAGGAAGTGGATGGGGAAGAGCGACGTGTCGCCTAGCGCCGTGGAAGTCGCCGGGATAGGGGTGATGTTGAGGGTGAACGTCTGACCTGCCACGGGAGCGGGGACCACACCTATGTACCCGCCTCGCAAGTAATAGACCGGGCGCTGATTCGCGGAATAGGGGGTGTTGCCCGCCGACGTGGGATACCCCGACCCCGTGTTCTGGACGGGGTAGGTGGAGGCGGGGGCGATGGTCCATTGGGGGGAGTTCACGTTAGTGGACTGGTCATACATGTTGAGCGACACGCCCTCCAAGCGCGAGAGAGTGGTGGGGATGAGCGGCTGGCCGTTCATGTACGCCCGCTCGATTTGGAGGAGGGGAGGAAGGGCGTACTCTTGCGCGGTGGTCGTGGTAAGCGTGAGGGTGGCCTCCGGCCATTGGAGGTCAAGCATCACCTGAGAGTTAGCGACGTTGACGCAGGTGATAAGGGCAGAGTCAGAGAACCGTCCCGTGGAGTTGGGCTCGGTGAGCAGGAAGCGCGCGTAGTTTACAATGTCGCTAGTGAGCATCTATTCTCCTAAAAAATAGGGGCGGCCCGTTATGGACCACCCCCGGGCATAGCCTGTCAAGCTGTCGATTATATATCCGTCGCGAGATTGAGCGTCGTGCTTCTCGGGAGGTAGGGCTTGATGTCGAACGGCTTGTAGAGGAAGCTCACGGTCGCCAGACCGCCCGCGCCAGCCGTCACGACACGAAGCGTGAGGAGTGCGCCCTGCGGCCAGATGATGTCGTAGAGGTTACCTGCCGCTGTGGTGGGCACCATGAACGTCTGCGGCACGTCCGCCAGAAGGGACGTGATAACTTGGTCCGCGCCGAAGAGCGTGTTGTTGGCGACCGCGAGGGTCGGCGGATAGCCACCCGTCACGCCGCCTGCGCCCGTGATGGTGAAGACATCCGAAGTGTCGGGCGTACCCGCCACACCGCCGTCGGCGGCCGTACCCATTTCGATGTTGACCGCGGTCAGGAAGTTCGCGCCCGTGCGCTGGGTGACCGTCACGCCTTGGATTTTAATGGCGCAAGGAGCAACCCAAATGCCTGTGATGGCCGAGTTGGCTACCGCCGCGCCCGGCGTGAACTGGGGGAATTGGGCAACCGACAGCCCGTCGAATTGCAGAGCGTCGTCGAGATGGCCCTTGTTACGAGTCTTTGACATTTAGCTCCCCTGGGAGCCCCACACGCCGCGAGCATCAACGGTGCTGAAGGCGAGGCGGGATTCCGCGGTGTGATTGAAGTTCTGGGTGGCCGGGTCGACCCACGCGTTCTGGTCGTCTCGGTACTTGAAGGAGTAGAACATCGAGTGGCTGTTCAGACCCAGACGGCCCTTGGCACCCGTCACGAAGAACGCGGTGTTCGACGTGAGGTAGCGTGAGCAAATCGAGACCTTCTTGCCCTGCTGGACATTGATGCGGTTGTCGCTGGTATAGGGGGCCAGCGGCGAGCCGTTGATTTCCTCGACGACCTTTGAAAGGGTCGGCGGGAACACAATGAACTGCGGCGTGACGGAGGCCGGAAGGCCAGCGTCGTTCGGCAGAGTCAGCAAGGAGATGTCAGCCGCGACCAGCGCCTCAGGCGTCAAGGCCACCGTACCGCCCGTATTGGAATACGTGCTGGACGGAATCTTGACGAGCGGGTGAGCCGCGTTGCAGAGGGACAAGCCGTCTGCCAGCGTGGCCGTACCCGAGAAGGCGAGGTTGAGGATGTTCCAAATCAGATAATCGTAGGTTACTTGCATCGAGTACGTAAGCATATGCGGGAGTTCCGCAAGCGCGTTCATCGCATCCTCGATGCCTGCTTCCTTCGTGTACGTATAGCCGAGGCCATACGTGGAGAAGGTGACGGTGGTCGGCGGGCCCTCGATTGCTTGGTCGTAAGCGGGGACCGTACCTTCCGTCTTCAACTGGGCTTGGCCCAGCGGAGCATACGGAATGAGCGTCATGTAAGAACGCTTCATGTCGTTCTCGTAGTCGTTGAACAACTCCGAGAATAACGAGGGAACTTCTTGCATCCCTCTCGTATAGGTTTTCTGTACAACCTTCGTCTGCGATTGGAAGAAGGTCTTTGTGTTCATTGGACCTGCCATGAGTTAGTTCCTTATGCTCCTTATATTTACTGTTACGGGATAACCGCGGCGGCGTTGAATTCAACGATAACGCGGGCTCCGATGTCGCCCACCTGATAGTTGTTCTCCGCGCCGAGGCCCGGGATATTCTGCGGAATCTGCGAAAGGCCGATGATTCTGCCAATCGCCGTTGCGCCCGTGTCGGCGAGGAAGATACCCGAGGTAAGCGTGAGGCCGAAGGCCGCGCCTGCCGTGGCAGTTGCCCACGCCTGCACGAGGGACATCTCAAACTGCTGGCCGCCGTGGGCATCTGCAATGAGGTTGAACGCAGGGTCGCCAGCGTTCAGCGTACCCAGGTTAGACCCGGTGCCAAACAGCTGAGACGCGACGGGCTGGCCCGCCACGTTCTGATACACGGCTTGTGCGTCGCTCAAGGCGAGCCCCGTGATGGTCGCGGCGTTCGAGGCGCAGACGGTCAAAAGGCCAGACGTCAGAACGACGAACTGCCCTCTCGTATAGGTCTGGCCGCCCGTGATGCCGAAGGCACCCACGTCGACTGCGCGATAGGGGGCATTCTGCAAAACTTTCGGTTCGTAAGTTGGGAAGGTGATTGCCATTAGCTGGGTGCTCTCCTCAAAAAATGAGCTTATCCCGTCATGCGGGACTCAAACTTATAACGAACCCCCGTAGCGTGTTGTTGCGTACGGGGGTTCGGAGGTAGCGCTTAGGGGCCTACTTAGTCTTCTTTTCGTGGATTCCTTTGCCGACGCCCCGCGTCGCGCTCTCCACTTCGCCTTGGAAGCGTTGCGACTCGCCCGCGAGAGCGGCGATACCCGCTTGCTCCGGTGCGCGATGTTGCGCGTCCGCGTAGTCCTTTCGGACTTTGACGAGGATATGACGGTTCCAATGAACGAAGTCATCGGTCCCCTCATGCGTGGGGGAGGCGATGTCGTCGCGCATCTCGTCCATCGTGACGGGGATGTAGATTTTGGCCTTGATTCTCGACTGCGTGAGCTTCTGGTAGTCTTCGCCGTCGGGGAGCCAATACTCGTAGTTCGGGTCCGGGTCCTTTATGAACTTCGAGGGGTCCGCGAGGAACTGCTCCTCGATGCGGGAGACGGAGGCGTACTTGTGCTCCATGAAGGGAAGGTCGCTGACTCGCCAACGCTTACCGCCTGGGAGGGTGACCATGTTGTCATTCTCCGGCGGCGGGGCCTCGGCGGCCTTGCGGGCCTCTTGTTGCTGGACAATCGTGTCCCGCATGGACTTGGCCTGTTGCTCTTTGATGTCGGCAACCTCCATGTCCTTTTCAATATCGCGCTTCGGCATTATTCAGTTGTCCCTTCATAATATGGTTTGACCATTTCCCAGTACTCCAGCAACTCCGCGGGGGTGTTGTAGCCGGATTGCTTGGCTTGGAGAACGACCGTTCTCGGAATGCGAACGGCTGACTTGGTGTTGCCAGCGCCGCTTCCCTTCGCGGAGCCCGTCATCTTGGGCGGCTCTTCGCGTTTCTTGGTAGCCCGCTCGTTGTCTTCGTGGTATTGCTTGAGAGCGGACTCCTGGGCCACCTGACCTGCCGCTTCATCCCAAAGGGATTTGATGCGCTGTTTCACGGCCGCTCGGTCGCCGAGGAACAGTTGCTTCCCGCCGCGCTCTTTGACGAGCTTCTCGAAGGCGGGGTTGATTGTGGGGTACAGGACGTTCTTGGATTCCTGGCGCTCCTGGAAGTTGTCGAGCGCGTCCTGCCCACGCTCGATGGCCTGCGGCTCAAGGAGGTTGGAACGGACGGCGTTGTTGAGTTTCATCGCGAGGTTGGTGAGGGTCTTGCCCGGGCCGAGAGTGGCGAACTCTTCCTCAAGCTCTTTGGCGAACTTGTCGGGGTCGAACTCCGGCTGAGGGGCTGGCGCGTCTACGCGCGTGGGGGCGGGAGTGTAGGAGGGGCGAGAGGCGACGGCCGACAGCAATTTGGATTGCTCGTCGATGCGAGCGCGGAGAGCCGAGATAGTTTCCGCCTCTGCTCCGCTTGCCGCATTCTCATCGGCTTCACTCGTCGGTGATTGGACGACGACATCATCGTCTTCGTCTTCCTCCACGATTTCGATATCGGGGTCTGGCATTTAGGTTGTCTCCTTCAGATTTTGGATAGATTGAAGCACAGAGCGTCCGCCACGCGCGTAGGGTGCTTCAACCAACGCCGTGAACTCTTTGATGAGGGATTGTTGAAGGGCCCGTTCCTCTACGGTGAGGGATTTGAAAAGCAAGGCTTTACGGGCTTGATGCATCCGGGGAAGGACTATTTCTTCGATGAACCGCCGCCAGCCTTGCGACTGCACGAGGTCTTCGTAGTCCGAGAGGGATGCGTTTTTAGAAGAGAGGGGTTCCATATCTTAAACGCCACCGTAGGGGGCTAGTGTTGCGGGGCGGGAGAGGAGAGCGGCTCTTGGGGAGCCGTGGGCGGGCCTGCGCCGGGCTTGGGCGGAGGAGCTCCGCCACCGCCGCCACCCTCAGCTTGGGCCTGTTGGGCCTGCGCGGCCTGCTGGGCCTGCGCCTGTTGCATCTGCTGTTGAGCCTGCATCATCTCCTGCTCGGTGCCGATGAGGTCGACGATGTTGCTGACATCCATCGCCTCCAGCAAGTTGCGGAGGACGGCGTAGTGATGCTGGGGGTTCTGCATGACCAGCGGGTCCTTGGAGACGATTTGGAAGAGGAGCATGGCGGTCTGCTGGCGCTGAATCTTGTCTGGCCCGGTCACGTCTCCCGACACGTCGAAGGAGAAGTTCATGCTCAGGATGTGCTTATCCACCGTACCCTGCTGTGCCTGACCGTTGTCCATGTACGAGAAGTCGGTCTTGTCCGGGCCGTATTGGATGTACAGACCATTGATGTCTGTCAAAATCTTCTTGCAGAAGGCGCGGTACTGCTGAGCCATCGTGTTGAGGCGAATCTGCGTCCCTTGAGCGGCGACCTGCATCTCGTACTTCGAGCGCCGTTGGCTGGAGAGATTGCCCGCCATCGGGGACGAGAAACCCATCAGCTTCTCGGCGCGCTGGTCGAGTTGCTGGCCGATACGGTAGGCCGACTCGGGGAGAGGAGGAAGCTGGATGAGCCCAATGTCGTCCTTGTTCTCCACCTCATACTCGGACCCTGGGCCCCACTCCTTGTCGGTCGTGATGAGCTTGGCCGAATCCTTCTTGTACTTCGGCGGCCAGAGGGTCATGTCCGTGTAGTCGATAATCTGGTTCTCGATGGCGTTGCCCTCGGTCGCCACGAACTGCAGTCTCTCCGGGACGCCGAACCCGTAGAAGCGGTTGGCTCTTGGCATAATGACGCAGGAGCGGAAGGGGCGATGCCCGGACCAGTAGGGGTAGCGGTTGACGCCGCAGAGTATCTTCGACTCTTCGTGGAACCACAGCATCAACTCCTCGTTCTCCCCATCTTCTTCGAGGGTGAACTGCTTGGAGTGGAAGCGCCAGAGTTTGATGGGGCCCTTGGCGTGGAATACTTCGTCTGACCCGCCCGTGCCCTGCTCGGCTCCGATGGCGATAGACCCAGCGGCGGTGTAGGTATCGGTGGACTCGCGGTCCCGTCCGAGGTCCGATTTACCGGGCGGAGTGAAGTCGAGCACCCTCTGGGCCTCGTCTTCCCAAAGCTGGCCGGACGCGACCATCGCCTTGATTTCCCACTCGTAGAGGTAGACAGCGCGGGCGACTGCGGCGGCCGAGTCGATGCTCGTGGACCACGCGGGAACGAGGATGAAGTCGCGAAGCTCGACGGGGTTGAGGCGCACGTTGTCGTACTGCACGACCTCAATCTCCTTCAACTCGCTGTTGACTTCCGGCTTGCCCGTGCGCGGGTCGAGGATGGGCTGTTCGCCGAAGGCCGTCTTGACCACGCGGGGGATGTCCACTATCTTCTTGACCTTGGTCACCGTCTTATCCCAGATGACCTCCAGAACGCCCGTGCCGTCCCGCACACAGAGTTGGAGGACGGTGAAGAGCGCCTCCCACCAGTCCTGGCGCCACAACTCGTTGTTGTAGAACCGCTCAACGTCGTACGCCTGCTTCGTAGCTTCCGGGTCGTTGCCCGTGACGACGAAGAACCGCTGGATGAAAATCATGGAGGCGAGTTGCGCGACGATGCTGTCGACGTAGGTGGGCACGATGCCCGTGTTCATATTAGACGACTGGGCCCACGGGTAGTTGCGTTCACCCATGTCCTGTTCGAGAAGCTGATTCCAATACACTAACTTCGCCTCTAGGTTCTGACGGTCGGAGAGGCCCGCCTCTAAGGACTGGTGAATAGACATCTCAAGCTCGGACTTCTTCTGGTCGTCGAGCTTGAGGGCTACCGGGTCTATGATAGAGTCGGGAGATAGTGTCGAAGTGGTTTCGGGCACTTAGGCTACTTTCTTGATATGCTTCGAGAGTGTCTCGCTGACGATGTTACGAATCTTGCCGCCCTTAATCCCAACGACCTTCTTGGTCATCCGGGGGGCCTTGCAGACTCCTGCGTTGTTGTTTCCCATTTCTCTTCCTCTCTACGGCTTGTGGCCGCCCTTGGGGTGCGCGTGGGTTAGGTGGAGCTTCTTCGTGGTCAGCTTGGGGGCTGTACGAGGCTAGTTCTTAGAAGACTTGCGTGTGGATGCCATATCGTTTCCTTTCTACTTGGGTGGGGTGTTGCCGCCCCCGATGGGGCCTGCGCCTGAGCCTTGCGACATCTGGCGGAGCGTGTCGACGAAGTGTTTGATGAGTTGGGGGATGCCGCCTAGCTGGGTCTGGCCCATCGAGGGTTGGTCGCCCTCGTACGCCTTTTCCATTCTTTGAACGGGGCGTCCTGCGCCCTCCCCGGCTTGTGCTCCCTGCTCGGGCGGCTGGGAGCCCGCTTGCGCTCCCGCTTGGATGAGATGCTGAAGCAACGCATAACCCAGCGTGTGGGCCATCTTGTCGATGCCCGTGAGCATGGAGGCGGGGTTGAAGTCGTAGCCGCCTGACGCGGCTCCAGGGCCTCCGGGAGAGTTGGCTTTGTTTACATTATCGCGAGGAAGTAGCGCGTTAGACGCCATACTCACGGGGTCGCTAGAACGTCCTCTAGAATCGTCTATAACGTCCCACCCGCCTTTTTCGCCCGGCGCGGGACCCGACGAGGCGGGCACTAGATGCTCGACTTCGTGGGTCTACCCTGGTGCATCATCTCTTCAACCTTCATCCGGCGAGAGACGCCCTGATGACCCTGACGCATCGCGTCAGCAACGGGCTTGCGGTCGGCGGTGGACTGCTTGCCCTGCTTCATATACTCTTCGGTCGTCTTGCGGCCCTTCGGCATCGGCAGGCCCTCGGCCGCCCCTCTGTACATCTGGTTAGCCATTGTAACTCCTTAAGACGGGCGTCGCTATACCAGCGTTGGGCTGGAGCGACTTACCCCCTCTACCATCAAGAACGTCGCGCAGGCGCTTGTCGTCACTCTCCAGGGCCGGAGTCGTCTGATAGGGGTCGGGACGCTTCTGCGCCTCGAAGCCCTGTGCCAAGGCGTCGAGCAAGTCTTCGTGGGAGAGTTGGGGGTAGTTCTCGAACTCGTGGAGGAGGTCGGTGAGGCCCCTACCTATCACAATCTCGCCCGCTTTCATCTTGGGTTGGATGAGCTCGATACGCGACCGTTTGTCTCGTCGGCCTCGGGAAGTGCGCCCCGAGTACTCGTGGATGATGGGCATGGGGAGGTTGGCCTTCTCGATACGCTCCTTGACCAGCCTACGCCAAAGGCGCTGGGAGCCGATGGGCTCGTAGCTGTACTTCTGGATGTTGTACGTCCGAACGAACGCCTCAATCCACTCCAGCGTCTTGTCGGGCCCGACACACCGCTTCGCCTCCAAGATGTACCACTTGAGGTCCGCGTCGTACGCCACGACGAGCAAGGCGTTGTAGTCGGCTGAGTCCTTCTCCGAGACGGCCGGGTCGTGGAGGAGGACGACGTAGACGGGCTTCTGATACACCCCTGTATTAAGTTCGCCGAGGTTGGCGTCGATGACGTGGACCGTGGGGTAGAGGAAGTCGGTGGAGGTGTACTTCATATCCCTGACCCAGAGGCCCGCGCCCGGGAAGAAGACTGACCCTTCCTCCATCGGCTGGTTCAAGTACCAGTTGGCGAACCACTTGTCGGGAATCTCTTCCCGCATCTTCTGGAGGAACTTCTCCCCCAACCGCGCGGGGAAGTAAAGGTTACCGTCTTCTAGCCAGGGCTTGCGGATGAGCTTGACCCAGGTCGTGGGGTCCCCCCGCTGTTCTCGCTCGGCTTCGACTTCAAGTATCTTCGCATAAGCATCGCGTGCGTCCCAATGAGTGCCCCACAATCCCATGACGCCATTAGGCTCAAGTAGGGGATAACATGTAATGATATGACGGAAAGCACGTTTGCGCCCAGTCTCGCTAGAGGAGTTAATCTCGTTGTGAACGTCGTCGATGATGATGTAGTCATAGTGGGCACCCGTCTTGGGAGCGTCTACACCACACGTGTCGATGCTTGGCTCTCGATACGCGACACTTCGCTCGCCAATCGTGATGGCTTCTTCCGTCCACCGCGAGGCGCCGACCTTCCAATCGCCGAAGATTTCCTTGAACTTGGGGTGTTGAAGGTCTGCTTTGATGGCGGAGAGCATTTCTTTTGCGGCTTCGTGCTTGTGGGAGGAAAGAAGAATTCGAGCATTCGGGTTATCCACGAGGAGCTTGATGCAGGTTGCGAAGGTGCCGACTGTGGTTTTGAAACAGCCACGGGGGACGAGCATGAGTCCGTACCTTTGCTCGTCAACTTTGGCGGTGTGTATTTGGAAGAGGGCTTCGAGCCAGGCGCACATTTCTTCATGCGGTTGTGCGTACAGTCCCGGGAACCCGTTCAGCTTCGCGAGGAAGTCGGCTAAGTTGAACAGGCGGGAGCTTATCGCTTGCTTCCTCGCCAGATTTACGAGCGAGCTGACGGAGTACGTCGTCTCCAAGTGAGTCTCGGATGAGGTCGATGAGTTGCTTGGCTGTTTCAGAAGTGATGTCCTTTTGGTCCACTAGACCCGTGTTCGCCCGAGCCTTCTCGGCCGCCCGCTTCGAGCGAGCCTGCCGCTCTTCAACCTCGTCTATCCGGACGAACGAGGCCCAGCGGGAGAGGGCTTGCGTGGTTTGGTAGAGCAGGTCGCGCGAGACTTCTGGGTCCTTGCAACGCTCGACCATTTGCTTGAGTACGTCGATGTACCCTTTCTCCAGTTCGAGGAAGTGGTCCTGACGTGTGCCATGCCGGAGCCGACGAAGAAGCATCTGGACAGCCGGATGTTTCAGGCCGTGGGTGCCGTACGCGTTCTTCTTCGCCGACTCTAACGAGCATCCAGATGCGAGGGCATACGCTTCAGCCGTGCTGACCTCGCCCTTGGCGGCCAGAAGGTCGAGGGCACAAGCGAATCGCGCATGTCGAGTCTCGCCACCATGCTCGTGGACGAACTCTGCCTTATCGTCGGCGTCAAGAGCGGTCCACCAATTGGTGAAGGCTCCGTCGAAATCTTCTTGGGTCACTTGACCGCCTCCAGCTCGGGCCACGTGTACGTGCCAGCGATGACGCGCATCGTGATGGTGGACTTCAGGACACGATGTAAGGTGATTTGTTCGTCCTCAAGAGTCTTGGTCGGGTCGTCCTCGTTGAGGCAGGCGGCGGAGAGGAGGTGGATTTGCTTGTCGTCTTCGTAGACCAGGAAGCCCAAAGTGAACCACGTGGGGATATCCGTGGCGAAGGAACTGACCTCTGAGTGGTCTTCCCACGAGCAGAGCACCAGCTGAACGGTCGGACCCATCCTAGGGACTTTGGACTTGCGAGCCATCCTAAGTTAGTTCCTGTTCCCGGAAGAGGGTTGAGGGCAAGTCACTACCCCTTTAACGTTTAGGGCCCGGTTTTCGTCGTAGGTCACCAAGGCGTTGTAGGAGGCGGCATAGCCAAGGGAGTACAGGGACCTCTGGTCCTCGTAGGTCAGGGAGGAAGAATGGGCTGGGGGAGTCGAGGCCGGAGTAAGCGCGTATTCCGCTCCCATCCCCATCAGGAACACAACAAGGAAGATAAGGGCTTCTCTCCATACGTTCATCTCGGCCTCATGCCGCGGATGACCGAGAAGATTGGGCCGAGCGCCATGAGGATGACGCCCGTCTCGTGCCAGATGCCCTTGTCAGGGAGGACCGCCACGATATGCGGGAGAGAGGCGATGGTCTGCGGGTCGCCGAGGATGTATCCGACCGAGGTCAGGGCCACGCCCAGCCACGAGACGCCCGCACCAATCCAGTTGACCGTTTGGTGGGGAACTTGTGCTACGGTGTCTACGATGTTGCTCATATGTGAATTGCCGTCCTAATCTTTTGTTTGATTCCAGGGAGGAGCTCTTCCAGCTTATTGCCGGGACACGCGTCGGCCATCAAATCGCCGTGGCCGCACGTGCGGTCGATGGTCGGGACTTGATGGTGGCACCAGATGAGGAGGTCTGTGAGCGCGGCGACTTGATGGTCGCTAGGAGGGCCTGTATAGCCAGGGTCATCGGATTGGAAATTACCTATACAACAAATATCCACGCTGTTGCTGTTGTACCCGTACGCCGCGGCGGGGATTGCCCAGAGCGGGCGTCCCAGGTCGATGTTACCATTAGTGTCAATCGTGAAGTGATACCCGACGTAAATGAACCCTCTCGCCCGATGCTCCGCGTCTATCTGCTGAATCGTCGTGGTGAGGGGACTCGCGGAGTGATGCACGATGGCAAGCGTCACCGCGTTCGTGCTACGTGGGGCGTAGGGCTCGGTTGGGTCGGGGAGTCCGGGGAGTCTAAAGACTGGCATCGCTCACCTCTTTGTCGTACGCGTCCCAGTCCATACCAAGTTCCGCGCAGAGCTTCTTCTCTATCTCCGTAGCAACGGCGTGTTCTTTGAAGTACGGAGCGGCGGGCTCATCACCCGGTTCTCCATCATCTTTATCACGTGCGTCCTCGAAGGCCACGTCGAAGTTGTCAACATCTCCTTGAGATATTCCTCGGTCAATGCAAAGGAGGGCTTCGACTGCCTCATGGATGCCAACCAGCATCTCACTCTTCCAATTACCTGTCTTACTGACATAGATAGTCAAGTCCTGTCTTGTGGGGTCCCATACCCAGTCGCCCACCGTTTCGTACCTCTGAGCCTGATGTTTGATGGGGAAGATGGAAAGCCTCATAGGATGTCTCCGTGGTAGATGCCGAGCACGTACTTGTCCTCGACGAAGAGGTACTTCTGCTCGTCGAGCGTGACCTCGGTCCCAGCGAATCGACCGACCATAACCACGCGGTCACGGTACTCGTCGGCCGACTTGACATCTCTACCTATGCCGATGACCTTACCTTTTATAACGGTGTCGACCGTGCGGGTGCCGGGGACGAAGAGGCCCGAGGCCAACTTCTTCTCTTCACCCTCATCGTTGGGGAGGAGGATGGCGAGGAGATGGGGGGCTGGAGTGAACGTGATGGTGTTGTTCATGGCAGGACAATACCTGCCTTCAGGGCCTTTTCTCGGGCGAGATGGGCCTCCAACTCCGCCTTCAACTCGGGGGTGAGGGACTTGACCGGGACTATCATATTCTCCCGCATGGCGTTGGCCGCGTTGGCCATCTTCTGGAGCCCCTCGTGGAGTTGCGTGAAGATTTGGCGGGTGAGCGCGAGGGCTTGTGCCTCGTCGCCGACCTTGAAAGAAATCTTCGCCCAGCAGTCCGTCTCGGGAATGTCGACCTTGGAGGCGAGGAAGTGGATGGTGACGAGTGAGTCGTCCACGACCTCGCCGTCCGGGGCATAGACCTCATCGGGGATTAGGGGGTTGTCGTATTCGGGGGTGTTGAGGTTTGTCTCCGCAGACATCTTATTCTCCTTAGTTTAGTTGGGGCACATTATCGTCATGTCGTCTTCGGCGATGGTGAACGGCTTGAGTTGTGAGAGAACGTCCATCCCCACAAGAGGGATGGGGAGCGTCGCCCGACGTGAGGTAGTAGGGGAGGACGACGGAGTGCGACTGGGCAAGAGCGACCCGGGCGTGGATGCCCTGGCTGAGTAGTGCGAACGCCGCCCAGATGGCGATGGCTAAGTGTTTCACTCTTTTATAACTACTTTCGCGTCCAAATCATTTTCGCTAATTATGTAGCTTCCGTTGGGTAGCCCGTCCTTGTCGTAGAGAGGCTGGCCCGCGTGTTTCTGGAAGAGGACGAAATCGCCGACGACGACGGTGTTAACCTTGTCCCCTATCTGCTCCACGAGCCCGATGTACTTGGGGAGGCCCGTTGGCTCGGCGACGTAGAGGCCGCTCGCCGTCTTGCCCTCGTTGGTCATGTACTTGACGATGAGGTAGTAGTCGGCTATTTTGAACTCGAAGTTCTCTACGCGCTTAATACTCGTCGATGAGTCCATTGAGGTCACTTATGGCTCCTCTCTCCGCCAGAACGCAGACGGCTATGTTGTCGATGATGGCGAGGCAATCGGCGTCCTTCTCGCACGTCACTTTGGGCTTGACCCCGAACCTCTCCTCAAACTTCTCCTCAATTGCGTCGCGGGCCACAGCCACGTCAGCGGGGGAGTTGCTTGGGGATACGCGCGCTGTGAAGACGCGGACTTCGGTGCCCGCTTCGAGGATTTCTTCGACGAGCTCGCAGATGGGGCGGATGAAGGCCCCCGACGTTCCGGCGTCATCTTTGTGGGGGACCGTCTTGACGAGTGTGCCATCCCAGTCTACCCCGACCCACTTAGACTGCCGAGGCAACTGCGGTCACCGGGAGGGAGGTTTCGATTGGGGCGACGACCGTGTTGAGCTCCGTGATGGCGGACTGGATGTCTATCACGTCTTGCAGGGAGAGCTGGAACACGTTTCCAATCTCAGTATTAAAAATGCTATAGTTGGAATTCCCGGCCCCTGTGGCTGATATGGACACCTGCATGTTTCCGAACTGGCTTGTGATTTGCGCGCTAACTAGGCTCATGGGGGACCTCCGCAAAATTCAATTCGTCCTCGGCGACTCCGAGAGCTACGTACTTCCGGGCGAGACTAGTATATAGCTGTCCGAGCTTTTTCGATACTGTCTTGAGTCTCTGGTCCAACTCGGGGTTCAATCTCAGTCTGACCCGTATCGGACCCGGACGGTCGAGAGCGGTCGATTTCATTCAATACCCTTTCTACTTTGGTGCTGAGCTCCTCCATCTTGCCGAGGAGCATCTGGAGGAAGACTTGCGCGTTGACATCGGTGAAGACGGTGGGTGGGGTGAAGGGGACGTAGGGAGGTATGTTGTACGTGTGGCAGTTGGTGCCGGGGCACGTGTGCATCCCACCTTGAGGGGTCCACCCCATGCACGACATGCATTGCCACGAGTTCGGCGGCGGGTTAATCATACCGCTCTTTTTGGCTTCTCAATTTTGGGGGTACACTTCTTGCAAAGGGGGTTGCCTTGCTTGAGGTAGACATCGGCGACCTTCTCGGCCGGGACCAACTCTTCGCGCCCATTGACCGCGACCTTGACCCAGGAGGGGGGCACGTCGACCCCTACCTCGCTGGTGGCGTACCTGTCCCCGCATACGGGACAGAGGCTAACGAACTTCACGGCGCCACTTACGTCCGGCCGGGCTGTCCTCGATATACTGTATAGCCTTTTCTAGCCACGCGCGGTTGTCTTTCCCGGTGTGGAGGACCGCGTTGCATCTTCGACACAGGAGCCCACGCACTATACCAGTTGCATGGTCATGGTCGACCATCAGATTGGGCAACGTAGCGCGGTCGTTACAGAGAGCGCAATGCTTGTCTTGTAGTTCGTAAAGAGCTTGCAGGGTTCCTTCGGGCATGTCGTATAAGCGTTCTCTTGCCCGAATATTAGCGTTCGACTTCCTTTGCTTCAATTGGTCGAGCGGAATTTCCATCTTGCGTATGTTCAACGGTTTTGGCCCCTAATCCGTTCCCCAACCGGGGGTTTACTTCCAAAAACCTTACAGAGACTCCCAGCAAACCTCTTCTCCATACGCTATATACGTTCTACATCGCGGGACAAACTCCTGCTGGCTTTTGAGAATATTTCCCGGAATAGGGGCCTAGGCTGAGCAAAGCCTTACACTATATGGATTCGGAGCGACTCTTCAGCAAAATTCGCCTCGCGCGGGCCACCCCCGGCCCGTCCCGCAGGGCAATATGCGGGTTGTACCGCGGAGGGGGAAGCGTGTCCCTCCCCGCGATACTCCTGCTTGGTGCGCCTAGCGTCCCTTAGGTCGCTGAGGCATCCTTGAAGCGGGCGGGCAAGTCAACCTTCCCGACGTTGCTGACGGGATGAACCGCCATACCGAAGGCGCCCCCGCTTGTCTTGCGGCTGACGACAGCGCCCTTCTCGTTGACGAGGACGGCACCCGTAACTGTGTCGCCCTTCTTGCTGACGTATTCGCAGCCGACGAACCTGAGTCCCTCGGGCTGCGTGAGCGCCATACGATACGCAGTGACCACCGTATACGGCGTGAGCGCCGCGAAGGCGTTCGCTTTGAGCGCCTTCGTCCAAGCGGCCACGCAAGCCGCCCGGATTTTCTCTTTCCAAGAGAGCGTTCCCGCTGCCTGAGCCGCCTTCACGGCCTTCCCTTCGTCGCTCTTTGCAAACGCCTTAAGGCGACCATCCTGCGCCATTTTGGCGAGCAGGGCCGCTTCGTCCGGCGTGAGGGCGACGTGTGCGGCCTTGGGGGCCGACAGGGAGTAACCTGCGCTCGCAAGGAGCGCCTTTGCGGCCTCAAGGGCCGCGACATCCTGTGACATTGTGAGTATCCCTTCACGAATACGGCACGTTGCGGGGCCGTTTGAACGTCGCTCGGGCGCGCCTTTCAGGAAGGCATGTTCCCCGCATTTTTAACAGCACGCCTGTCGCGCACGACCGTCGGAGTAATCCCGACCGCACCGCACGGCCCAGGGCCGTTTGACTCTCGGAGTTTACCACACTATATGGCGTCAAGTCCAGGGGGAACACGCGTGTGTGATGTACGTCACACTTGCGGGGAGGGGCTTGACAAAGGGGTGTCCCGCATGATAGACTCGCGCGCCACGCGCCTGGGGTGTCCCAGCAGGTCCTTCCTGCTTGGTCCCCCAAGCGTCCCACTATGCGGGACTGTCCCGCTGGACAACGCGCGTGTGACGTACGCGTGTAATCTGATAATGTGCCGCAGTCGCGTGTAGTGTGTTAATGTGCGCGAGTCAGACGCCTCACGCGATAACAGCGCCCGTCCAACCTTTGCTCCATGACGCATTGCATGGCCGCTTCGTACGAGCGTATGCAGGTGTTGAAATGGGACACCATCCACGTTGAGTCGTCCACGTTATCCGTGAAGTTAAACTCAATCGTCCACTTGCGCCTAGACTTCATATGACGTGCTCGTAGTCGTAGCCGTCAAGGCTTGCATACTTATAGAAGTACTTCGCGACGAGAGGTACGTCCGCCATCCACGAAGGCTTAAGACGCTCGGAGAAGGGATACCCGGTCACTTGCCAATGACGCGGGAGCGGCCCCCCAAAACGAATACGATACGCGCCACCATGCTCCACCACCACTTGTTGTGGGAGCCATATCAACAGGTCTTGCGCGGCTTCTTCCTTCGTGCGATATCCCTCACATGGCCATCCCTTGCGCCCATTCTGCATATTGGCCACGCACCACACGGGCGAGTCTGCGTGGTCGCAGTATTCAACCCACCAGCGTTTCTTACTCTCGCGCATCAGACTCGTCGCACCACACCACGTTGTGTGAGTCGCAGAAGGGGCAGGTCTGAGTCTCCACGCGACCGTGGATGACTCGCGGGAGGTCGGGGTTCTCCTCGAAGGTTTGGTCACAGGTGAGACAGCGTATCATTGGGGTTTCCTCTTTCTCTTTCTTACTATGCGATAGGTCAGGAAGTCGTCGCGCAAGTTGAACTCTAGAATCCATTGGACGGCCTGCTCGTATGACATATGCCAATAGGCGGAATGATGCCAATCTTGTCTTTCCCCTTCGCGAAGGTGGCGTCGAGCGTATTGCAACTCGCCCTGCTCAAGTCTCCTCATCGACCTCGACCTCCTCGCGAATTATGTATTTTCCGCCTCGTTCGATAAACTGCGCGTATCGGTCGCTTATCTTTCCGACTAGTAAAGCCTGGACCGCCTCTTCGTACGTGTCGAAGCCCATTTCGGTATCCATATCTGATAAGTCCCACTTGTCCGCGTTATCAAATCTACAACGTATGCGCCACTTCATGCCGCCATCACCCACTCGCGTGAGGAGGCGTACCAAATCTCATCTTGGAACCAGGCTTCGCAGAAGGTGTGGAGGTAGGTCACTTCTTTGCCCGGCGTTTCACGATGCGTATGATGCAGTGTTCAAATTGGGGATACTTGTTGACGTCCATCAAGACGTACTGCATGGCTTGTGCCTTCGTGAAATGGACGACAGGCGCTTTCATGGCTTCTAACTCCGTCCATACCGCTTTGTCTAAGGCGAAAATGTCCGCGCTCTGCACCGCTTGTAAAACAAGCCATGTGCCAGCGTTGCTTCCGCGGCCCCCCGCTCTCCTGCGACAATGTATCTTGTACATCACGTCTTCACGCGAACCTTTCTGTAGGTGTAGCTGGAAGGGTGCTCAAGCGAGTCCTCTAGTATGACCTGCATCACTTCGCGATAGGTCCCCTTCCACGATGGCTTTAGGGGCTTGCTTGAGCGAGTCGACGACCAATTAAGGTCGCCATCCGTGTCCCTCTTCGCGTCGAGGAACCAAAAGTCGTCGTCTTGCTGGCACCTGAGGTGATACAGCGCGGGAGAGCGTTTCTTCATCTCCCGCAAAGCCCTTGTGTGATGAGTTGCTGGTTGTGGTTAGCGGCCAACGCGTGAGCGGCGGCTGACACGCCCAAGACGACCACAATCGTCGGGCCACGCCAGCGTTTGGGAACGGCGAAGATGAGGCCAACTCCCACCGCCTCCTGCGCGAGATGGCCGGGATTCGCCTCATGGCATCCACCTTCGCGGATGCCGTGTTGCGTGGAGCTGTTGTCCCATGCGCAAGCCGTTCCCCACAGCGCGATGGCGGTGAGAGTGGCGGCGAGGGCTTTCGAGATAGCGAG
>OCZU010000211.1_pt1 | contig 42288 bp, 39 predicted proteins | sample 1539001 | NCBI WGS metagenome assembly OCZU01 (sample SAMEA3539306, study PRJEB22396) | soil metagenome | biome: tundra; feature: field; material: soil | place: USA | collected 2010-05 | depth 0.15 m | reverse complement strand
ACCGATGTGAACTACGCCGAGGTGAAGTACTCCATTGTGAAGAAAGACGGCGCGGAGGCGTGGGCGGAGGCCGCGAAGGTCCTTCAGGGCCTGCCGATTGATTTTCATTCCACGACCCGCGCGCTGGCCGATACCGCGGCCGATTTCAAGGCGCGTTTCAAATTGAGTTTGGCCGACGCTTTTGCCGCCGCGCTGGCAAAGGAAAAGAGGACCGAACTCGTCACCGGCGACCCGGAATTCAGACCGCTCGAAAAGGAAATCAAGGTTCACTGGCTGAAATAATCACAACCGTGTCCCATCCTAACGTCGCGGAAATAGCCCGATCCCAACCTCACTCCTGTTTTGCCACGTTAGGGCCTGCCCTGAGCGAGCGCAGCGAGTCGAAGGGGTGGGAATTTTTGACCCCCTAAGAAACTTATGCAACTCATGCAGCCCACTTTTGTGATTCCCGTGTCATGCTGAGCGAAGTGGGATTGTCCGAAGGACAATCCCACGCAGTCGAAGCATCCCTACCAGCGTCCCGCCGGCTGGAACCCTTTGCGACGGCAGCGCGCAACGTCCGGAGGGCGTTTTGATAGTAGCCCGGCGTTTCAACGCCGGGTCGACGGCGAGAAGCGGAACCAGGGCGGCCGAGTAAAGTTGGCAGGATTTCGTGGGGATTCGGACCCTAACCTTTCCGACGACGCGGGCGTAGCGGGCCTCTGGACGAGTTCCCGATAAAGTAAAATGAGCGCATGGCTGACGGCGGCGCAATACGAGAATTTTGGTCGTATTGGGAGCACGAACCCAACTCCACTAGGAGTTCAAACGCTTTCGCCTTCGCGTAAGGGAGGTTTCACGGCAGCTATGGGACAACTTCTTCAAAGGTGAGGGGCAGAAGGCTAGACGCGAACGATTTGCGGTCATCTCGGGCACTCCCTATTCCTTCCAACAGTATTTCCAGCAGAGTGGACTGTGCGATCTGCTTGACAGGGCTGAGACCATATTCGATGTCGCTAACGCAGTCCAGAACTTCCTGTGGACAGCTGAAGAAACCCTGACGAATGATAACTTCGATCGTTTCTGCCATGAGATTCAGAGCGCCTTCGATCTCAGTCCAGCCATTATGATTCGACTGGTGCGTTATGGGAAGAAGGCAACGCTTTACCCGATGGGGGCGAGGCTGCTTGACGAAGCTGTAGTAGGGAGCAATCTCATTTGGTTGGTGCGTTATCCCGATGTGTTAAAGCCTTTTGAGACGGCCCTCAAACTTTACCTGGCGAAAGACCCGAAGCAGTACCGTGGCATGCTCGATAGCCTAAGATTTGCGCTTGAGCAAATGGTGCGCGTTGTCTTGAACAACCAAAGGAGCCTAGAGAATCAAAAGGAAGATTTTCTGCGTTGGTTAAGCACCCACGGCGTGCACGTCCAGATCGGAAGGATGTATCACGATCTTTTGTTCGGCGGTTTCGCGCAGTATCAGAACGATGCAGTGAAGCACCAAGAGGACCAGTACACCCAAGCGGAAGTTGAGTTCGTGCTCTACGCAACTGGAACGTTTCTTCGACTCATCCAAAGGTTGGTTGAGCAAGAAAACGCAAGCAAGGCACCTGCCTCCCCAATGACTTAGGAATCAAAATCTATCACTGAAACGACCTCGCGTTTCCCCACAAGGATAGGCTGGCCTCGCAGCACACCTCTGCTCGGCGTGCAAACGAAGTATGTATTCGATTCGAGAATCGCAATCACTGTTTCCCCTGTAATTGGTTCGATTTCACCAACCATCGCTAACACCGGCCTTCCATCGTCCTTAAACCTGATGCTTTGAATTCTTCGGTCGGTGACCGGCCAACAAGTCTCAGCGGCAAATTTCTTCGTGGCTTGATAAAGCTCTTCAGCCTTCCCTTCATTGTCCACTTCGGGCACAAAGAACTTCATCGGAGAGACTCCTGATTGTTAACAATTGGAGTTCCGACCTCGTAACCCTCATCAACCTTACGCTTGCCTAGTCCGATTCCGGCTGCTAACGCTTCTTCATCAGTCGCGAAACGTTGGCCTGACTCAAATTGAGTGATATCCACATGCTTCTTGTTGGTGTGATCTTCGACGAAGAAGTGAACAGTGAACCCAGCAGCCCGCAGCGAAGTGAAGTCGCTTCCACAACATGCTTGTTGTAGCTCAATCTTTTCCTGCTCATGGAATAACTCCCCAGCTCTCTAGATGCGAAACGCACCGCTCAGGGTTCCGACTGCGCTGGACGACAAAACGTTCCCAAGAATCTTCCACAGCCCCATTGTGACATCTGACCTTGCGCACAGCCCACGACTTGCGCAATCATGGTCGAGGCCGTGACGTTGGCAGAAGCCCAATCGTCGCGCCCATAAGTCATTGATTCTTAATAACTTAGTACCTAAGTTCTTTTAAATCCCGATCTTGCGGGGAAATTACCGCTAACCCCATGATTCCAAAGATTATGCAAAAATGGGGGGAGGGGGGTACCGCCCCATTTTAGGTGCATTTTCAGCCCAAGCGCGAGCCATCCAATACCCGCCGCAACCAAGCCCAAACTTTATTCTCGGAACACTCAAGCGGTTTCCGCCCGGTACTCGGCACTCGCGACTCCAGCCACCAAGCCGCACCATCGCGGAACCTAACGCTGTTGCCGGAAATCGCAGGCGCGCGGTCGCCCGGAACCAGAATCCCCACCAGGTTCAGCGGGTCGGCCCACTCACCACTGAACAGTGGCCACAAACCCCATGCTATCCTGCCCTGAGACGCGCGTCTCCATGCGGATTCTCACTCGCTACATTCTTCGTGAAGTAAGCTCGCACGCCCTCATCGGCGCAGCCATCTTTACCTTCGTGCTGTTCACGCGCGATCTGGGACGCATTCTTGAGCTTGTCGTCCGCGCCAGCGCGCCCCTTCCCAGCGTTGCCCAAATTTTCTTCTACACCGTCCCGCTCGCGCTCACCTACACCATTCCGATGAGCGTGCTGGTGGGCATTCTCATCGGGTTGAGCCGCCTCGCTGCCGATAGCGAAATCACCGCCATGCGCGCCAGCGGCATGGGCGTGTGGAGTTTTGGCCGCGTGCTGGCGATCTTTGTCGTCGGCGCCTGGATGCTGGCATTGTTCAATGGGCTTTATCTCGCGCCGTGGTCGATGGCCTCATTGGGTCGTCTTGAAGATCAACTCAAAGGCTCGCAGGTTTCTTTTGAAGTCCAACCTCGAGTGTTCTATGAAGGCTTTCCCAAACTCGTGCTCTACGTGCAGGACGTGCACACCGCCCAAGGCGCGGCGGTATGGAAGGGCGTATTTCTTGCCGACATCTCCGATGCGGCCAATCCGAGTATTACGCTGGCTCATGAAGGTATCCTCGTCCCCGAAGGGCAGGACCGGCTGCACCTGCATCTGATCGACGGCTCCACTCACGAAACCGATCCTAAACTCGCCGACCATTACCAGATCTCCACGTTCCAGCAGACTGACATCCCCATCGAACTGCCTGCTACCGAAACCAAGTCCGACGAACAGATCCCGGTTGGGCTGGTAAGCACATGGGCGCTGCGCGATCATGCCAGGCGCGTCGACCCCGTATCCGCACGTTGGTATCTCATCGAGTTTCACCGCCGGTTCGCGCTGCCTACCGCCTGCCTGGTGCTGGCCATGGTGGGAATTCCTCTGGGCCTATCCTCGAAGAAAAGCGGCAAGTCAGGAGGGTTCGTCCTCACCATTGCGCTGGTTTTTATCTACTACTTCGTCTCCCTCATCGGAGTGTCGCTGGCGCGGCAGGGCAAGGTCGGCCCCATGTTCGGAGCGTGGCTGGCGAATATTGTGTTCTTCGCCGCGGGATCGATCCTGCTGTGGCAAGCCGAGCGGCGGCCCATCGCACTTTCGGCGTTTCGCCTGTCGGGAAAGCGCGATCCGCACCGCCCCAACGGCCACGTCCCCACATTCCGGTTGGGACGCAGAGACAGCGCCAATGCTTTCGAGCGTGCCTCCACCCGGCGGCGCGTCTTCAGCGCCAGCTTTCCCACGATGCTCGATGACTACGTGCTGCGCGATTTCTTCGTTTATCTTGGGATGATCCTCTCCTCATTCCTCGTCCTGCTGCTGGTGTTCACTCTGTTCGAGTTACTGGGCGACATCCTGCGCAATCAGACGCCTTTTATTGTGGTGGCGGAGTATCTGCTCAACGTTGCGCCCTACCTGCTATACAGCGTTGCTCCGCTGATCATGCTGCTAGCCGTGCTGATCACTTTTGGCCTGATGAACCGGTCGAACGAGATCACCGCGATCAAAGCCACCGGAACCAGCGTCTACCGCATCGTGACGCCCGTACTGGTGGCGGCTTCTTTTCTGGCTGCAGGATTATTTTTCGCCGACCAGTTCTACCTGCCTCACACCAACAAGCGCCAGGAAGCGCTGCACAATCAGATCAAGGGCAAGCCCGCGCAAACGTATTTGCGTCCTGACCGCAAGTGGATTTTCGGCCAGCATAACGACATCTACTACTACCAGTTCTTCGATGCCGACAGGGACCAGTTTGCCAATGTCACCATCTTTCAAATCGATCCCGCCAGCTTCGCCATCTCGCAGCGCGTACACGCCGATCGCGCCCACTGGGCCGACAATCTGAACCGCTGGATCTTCGAACAAGGCTGGGAGCGGTCGCTGAACGGCGCCGCCATCGCCGGCTACCGCACCTTCGAAGTCTCCACGTTCCCCGAGCTCAGAGAAGCGCCGTCATATTTCAAGAAGGAAGTGAAGCAGTATTCCGAGATGAACTACGAGGAGTTGCGCCGCTATATCCGCGATCTGCAGCAAAGCGGCTTCGACGTGGTGCGGCTGCGCGTGCAATTAAATAAAAAGCTGTCGTTCCCGATAATCACCCTGATTATGGCAGTATTGGCCGTCCCGTTTTCACTTTCGGCGGCCAAGAAAGGCGCAATCACCGGCGTGGCGGTCGCGGTGGGAATCGCCGTCGTCTATACGGTGGTATCGCGGCTGTTCGAGGCCATGGGAGACCTCAGTCAGCTGCCGCCGGCTCTGGCGGCCTGGTCACCGGATCTGATTTTCGCTCTGGTGGGTGCCTACTTGATTCTCAAAATTCCTACATAAGCTCCGCGGGCCGCGCGAGCGAGCTTCAGACTATTTCACCGCCACTCCCCAAGGAAAGTTATCGGTCTGGAACGCCGACTGCGGAGTCAACGCGCCACTGGAGGGTGTGATGGCATACTCCGAAACGCTGCCCTGGTTGAGGTTGGTCACGAACATCCAGGTGTCGTCGCTACGGATCGCAATCGACGTGGGAAAGGAATTCGTAGTTATGGTTGCCGGACTCAGCGGCGTCAGGCTGCCGGTGGTAGTGCTGACCCGATAGGCGGAGATCGCGTTCTGCCCGGTATCCACCACGTACAAGAAATTCGCATAAGCATCCATCATCAGCGGCCCTGGAGAATTACCGGCAACAAACGGCGAACCCGTGACCGGCCGCAGGCTGAAATCGGCGTTGGGACAGGTTGGCAACAAAACGGCATTGCAAACCGTGAAAGCGCTGACGGTGTTGTTGGGTTGCCCGTTGGACACGTAAACAAACCGGTTACAGGGATCGACCGTCACTCCGGACGGGACCGTGCCAGTCGGGATTCCCGGAGTCGAGGACGTGGGCACCAGCGTAAGTATGCCTGACGAAGACACGGAGTAGTTCAGCAGTTCGTAGTTGACGGAGTCGGTCACGTAGAGGTTTTCGGTTGCCGGTGGCACGTTCGCAGAACAAAGTGAGTACGCCGCAGGATAAACGGTAGGAGTGATGGCAAGAGCCGAGGCACTGGGGGTGGTACCGCCCGTCTGTTCGGGAAGGACGAAAGGCGAAGAAAGGACAACGGTTGGACCCACTACTTCCGTGAGGGTTCCGCCGCTGCCGATGGCGAATACTGAGACGCCTCCTGGCACCGGGTTCGTACCATCCGTCGTTGAACTATCTGCGATAAAAAGAAATTTGCCTCCTGAATCAATAGTCATTGCTACCGGAACCATGGGAATCGGCTCAACGACGTTGCTGTTCGGGGGGATAAACTTTTCTGGGTTCAGGGGCGTTGGCGTTCCCATTGAGGCCAACTTGCCGTCGGAAGCTATCTGGAATATTTGGATTCCAGTCGAACTGGCGTTCACAAATGTACTCTGCGTGACCAACACGTAAGCAAACGCACCCGCTGGATCGAGGACTACGGACGTCGGAACTCCCTGCGTGGGCGGGCCACCCGAGTTGAAGATCTGCGTAATATGGCCATTGCCGAGATCAAGGCTGAAGCTATCCATCACTGCATTACCCTGCGTGGAGACGACCACCAGCCCGTTGTTGGAAGCCGAGTACTTGCTACTGCACGCCACCAGCACTGCGACCGAAATCAGAGCCGCGATTCCCAAAATCCAGGTGAACCTTGTCCGCATTCTTCTCTTTATCTCCTGTAGACATACTACTGCGATACCCGGCAGCCTCGAAACCGGGTCCGAACGCTTTGTGAAGGCGTGGATTGCCATCCATTTGTGTATCAGGAATGCGCGGGAAGAGCAAACCCCGCCACGTATCATTGGAACCGCGGAAGCGGCTGGGAGTTGCCTGGGAGCAGTGGCCAGCAGTCAGTGGCCGGTGGTCAGACGCCAGCATTCAGGCCTTACTATTAGGAGGTAAAACCGCGCACTGAACACTGCCACAGAACACTGGCCACTGAACACTGACTTATGCTTCTTGTTCTGCAGGTATCGGGTCGGACACTCTGCTGGCGCCGCCGCTAGCCAATAGAGGCAAATGAATCTCGACCCGCAGTCCGCCTTCCGCCCGGTTGAAAGCCGCTACGCGGCCACCATGAAAGCGCACCGCCCTTTCGGTGATGGCGAGGCCCAGACCAACTCCGCCGGTCTGCCGGCCGCGATCATCGTCCAGCCGGTAAAATGGCTGGAAAAGTTTTTCCAGCGCGTCCGGCGGAACGCCCGATCCACAGTCGGTGACGCTCACCACCGCTTCCGCGCGGTTGGAGGATTCGGACCGCTCCAGATGAATTTCGACGGTCGTACCCTCGCGCGTGTACCGGATGGCGTTGCGCACGACGTTCTCGATTGCGCTGTGTAAGAGGGATGCTTCGCCGCGCACTCCCCAACTCCCCGCGGGAATGTCGCTGCGGACGTGGCAATGCCGCGCCTGCGCTTCGAACTCGGCGTCTTCAGCGACATTCAGCACGACTTCATCCAGAAGAACCGGCGTCGGTGGCACGCGCTGCTCGCCGTCTTCGAGCCGTGCCAGGGTCAGCAGGCGGCCAATCAGTTCGTTCAGGCGGCTGGCTTCGAGTTCGATGCGCTCGAGCATGCTCGCACTTTCCGGCCCGGAGCGCTGCCGCGCCAGTCCCAGAGCTACATTCAAGCGCGCCAGGGGAGAACGCAATTCATGAGAGATGTCATTCAGCAGACGCGACTGAGCTTTCACCAGAGTTTCCAGGCGGCCGGCCATGGTATCGAAATCGCGCACCAGTCCCGCAATCTCGTCGCCCCTCCGGCTATTTGGATTCCCGGCGCGCGCCGTGAGGTCGCCAGCGGCGAGTTGCTGTGTGGCGGCTCGCAAACGAGCCACCGGCATGGTCATATACCATGCGAGAAAATAACAAACCAATCCCGAAGACAATACTGCGATGATCAATCCTGGAACCGGCATCCCGCGTGGTCCAAAGAAAACCCGTGGTCCCGGGGGCAGCCCCATCACCAGCGTGTAACGATGCTTCCCATCGGAAGAGGCACGCGAATCGCGCTGAACGGGAGGAGCGGGAAAAACCACTCCGTCGCGCGGCGATCGGGGTCCACCGGCGGCCACGCGGATGGCCCAATCGGGCGCGCCGCGATGAGAAACCTCCTCACCCTGTTCATTGAAAAGATAGGCGCGCACGTGCTGGGTTGCTTCCAGATTCTCGAAGTACTGCCGCAGTTGGCGCTCGTTGCCTTCTTCATAGGCGTTGACTGCGTCGTTCAAGGCGGTGCTGCGGAGAGCTTCCCATGTGGCGCTGCGAGGACGAAAAGCCAGAGTCACCAAAATAGCAAGCACGACAAATAATGCCTGCGCTACCCAGAAAGAAAGAAAAATCTTGAGGAAGAGGCTCTTCATGACGTGCTCTTCACTTTTGCCTTTTCCCCCGCGTTCTCCCGCGGCCGGGCAAAAATGTAGCCGACGCCCCGGATGGTCTTAATGTGCTCGTCGTTGTCGGTATCGCCGAGTTTTTTTCGAACCTTGCTGACGTGCATATCGATGCTGCGATCGAACGGCGAGAACTTGCGGCTGAGGACGGCATTGACCAGGCGCTCGCGCGGAACCACTCGTCCGGCTTCGCGCAACAATACTTCCAACAAATTGAATTCCACCGAGGTTAGATCCACGGGCTGGCCGTCACGCCGCACGCTGCGGGTGGCGGGATCGAGTTCGATCTCGCCTACGCGCACGATCTCTGGAGCTGCCGGCGAGGACTTGTCGCCGCGGGTACGGCGCAGGATGGCTCGAATCCGCGCCACCAATTCTCGCGGGTTAAAAGGCTTTGGCAGATAGTCGTCGGCGCCGATCTCCAGACCTACAATGCGGTCCACATCCTCCCCGCGCGCCGTGAGCAGCAGAACGGGCAGGCGCGAGGTCGCGCGAATTCGCCGCAGCACTTCGAAACCGTTAATGCCGGGCAGCATCACATCCAGCACAACCAGTAAGTAGCCGCCGCCGGTTGCGCGCTGCAGTCCGCTCTCGCCGTCGTGCGCAGCTTCCACGACGAAACCTTCAGCCTGCAGGTATTCGCCCACCAGGGTGCAGAGTTCAACGTCATCGTCGATGACCAGAATGCGTTCCATATCTCTAATCTCTGGCTTTCATTGTGCACCATGCGGTCTGGGTTCGAGGTAAAGAATTGTCAAACGGGCCGCAACTCAACCGTGACAAAACTTTACTTTGATTTACTCAGTTTTTACTACTTTCCCACCCAAATCGTGTTCCTATGAGTGTACGCAAAAAATGCCAGGTTCCTGAAAGAAGTGATCGAAGGAGCCGGTCTTGTAAGGAGTCAAAAAGTTTATGAAATCGATTCGTTTTCGTTTCCTCGTCGCAGCGCTGGCGGTAATGTTGGGCAGTGCGATCGCCAAATCGCAAACCGCGGATGCACCGCCGCCTCCGCCCATGCATGGTCATGGATTCGGCATGGAAGGCCACCTGATGGGATTCTGGGCCAAGTCTCTCAATTTGACCGACGACCAGAAGACGCAGATGAAGGCCGTGATGCATAAAGAGCGGCCCACCATGAAACCGTTGATGCTGCAATTACAACAGATGGGCCAGCAACTCAAGCAGTATGAGGAAGGCACCTTCGATGAAGCCAAGGTGCAAGCCCTGGTTGGGCAGCAGGCGCAGACCCTGGTCCAGGTGAAGGTGGAGGAGGCTCGCATCCACAACGAAATGTTCCAATTACTCACTCCCGATCAGCAGGGCAAGCTGAAAGAGATCGAGGCCAATCGGGAAGCGCGTATGCAGCAACACATGCAGCACGCTCCGGCTGCTCCGCAGGAGTGAACCTGGCTTCCGCGCGATCGTTTGCTTGATTCACTCGCAGCGCGGGATCGGATCTCTCCCCGATCTCGCGCGGCTTTTCCCCCGCTCACGCCAAGGGACATTGTCATGGATCTGGCTCAGGTATTGATCTTCGATCTGGGATGGATATTTTTCGCAGCCTGGGGAATGGTTCTTGCGGCCGTCAGCGCAATCGCCTTTGGACGAGATCTCTTTCCAACCTTTCCGCGGCAAGGCCGCGAACCTGAACGGCTTCGCTCACGCTGACTTGAGCTGCCTCATAATTACCGCCTGATCCCTCGCCACCTTGTTCCTCGCCTTCCCTGCCAAACTTGCACCCTGCCTGCTAAAATTTCATCTACACCAAGCACATGATTCCTAAGAGCATGCGTCCACTAGTGCCCTATCTCAAGCGATATCGCTGGGGCTTTGTGTTTGGTACGTTTTGTATCGTCTTGAGCAACGGCGCGTGGGCTGGCCTGCCCAGAGTGATCGGCAAGGCCGCGCAAAGTCTGGAGGGTGGCGTCAGCCGGCCTAAGCTGCTGGTTTTCACTTTGCAGGTGTTGGCACTGGCTGTGGTTCGAGGCATTTTTCTTTTTCTGACGCGCTGGGTTGTGATCGGCATCTCGCGCGACATCGAGTTCGATCTGCGCAACGATCTATTCGCCCATCTGGAAACTCTTTCCTACTCCTATTACCAGCGGATGCGCACCGGCGACATTATGGCAAGAGTCACCAATGATTTGAATGCGGTGCGGATGCTGATGGGGCCGGCCATCATGTACTCGGCGAATACCGTTGTGTTCACGGCCGCGGCGCTGTGGTTCATGGTGCACAACAGTCCCCGCTTGACCTTGTACGCTTTTCTGCCTCTGCCCATTGTGAGCGTCACCATTCAGTATTTCGGACGCCGCATTCACGAACGCTTCGAGAGAATTCAGGCGATGTTCTCCGACATTTCGGCGCGGGCGCAGGAAAATTTTTCGGGAGCGCGAGTCATTCGCGCCTACGTGCAGGAAGAGGCGGAGATTGCTTCCTTCGAAACCGCGAACCAGGAATACGTGGCACGCAGCCTCAAGCTAGTGCGGTTGATGGGCATGCTCTGGCCGACGCTGGAACTCATGCTGGGACTCGCGCTGGTGCTGGTGTTGTGGATGGGCGGCCGGGAAGTGCTGGCCGGCCGCATGCAGATTGGCGCGTTCACGGCTTTCAACATCTACATGATGCAGCTCACATTCCCGATCATCGCTCTGGGCTGGGTGGTCAACATTTTTCAGCGTGGCACGGCGTCGCTGGGACGGCTGAACGAGATTCTGCAGGAGAAGCCCGCAATCAGGGATGAAACCGGCGCCAGGGATCGGGAAGTAAAAGGAGAAATCGAATTCCGCGGGCTGAATTTCGGGTACGACGGCAAACCCGTGCTGCATAGCCTGAACCTGCGCATTCCAGCCGGCAGCAGTATGGCGATCGTGGGTCCGACTGGATCGGGAAAGAGCACCCTGGTCAGTTTGATTCCGCGCATTTACGATGCCGCGCCAGGGATGGTTCTGGTGGACGGCCGGCCAATCCGGGAGTTTTCTCTTGCGTCACTGCGCGGCAGTGTTGGATTCGTGCCGCAGGAAACATTTCTGTTCAGCGATCGCATTCGGGAAAACATTGCGCTTGGCGTAGAGTCCGCCACCGATCAGGAGATTCACGATGCCGCCGATGCCGCCAACATTGCTGCCGACATCGCGGGCTTTCCTGAGCGCTATCAAACCATGGTGGGCGAGCGCGGGCTCACCCTCTCGGGAGGACAGAAGCAGCGCACCGCGATCGCTCGCGCTCTGATCCGCAACCCTCGCATCCTCATTCTGGATGACGCGCTTTCCAGTGTGGACACTCACACCGAAGATAAGATTCTCAATCACTTGCGCGAGGTGATGCAAGGGCGCACGACTATTTTCATTTCCCATCGCGTTTCCACGGTGCGCAATGCCGACCGCATCGCGGTGTTGCATGGTGGAAAAATTGTGGAACTGGGTACGCACGACGAACTCCTGGCCTTGAACGGCTACTACAGTGACTTGTATAACAAGCAGTTGCTGGAAGAGGAACTGGCCGAAGTCTAGCGCTGGTGAAGCCCAGCAGATTCAACACCACTTCCCATGCAGCGATTCGACGCACCCGAGATTCTCGATTCTGACGCCTGCTCGCCTCGCGAAGTGCAAGCCGTCCTGACGGTTCTGGGCCGGATCAACCGCTGGTTCGGCGGAGTCTCAACTACGCAGAAGATGGTGAATCGCGTGGCTCAGGCAGCCGGAATCAAACACCTTTCGCTCCTGGAAGTCGCGGCCGGGTCTGGCCAGGTGCCGGAGATTGTCCGGCAGAGACTGGCACGACGCGGAATCGCACTGGATGTGACTCTGCTGGACATGGCGCGTTCTCATCTGCCCGGGGGAGATCCCGCCGCCGCAGATCATGCAAGGCAGAATCACAGCGTAGTCGGCGACGCGCTCACCCTTCCTTTTGCGGACGCAGCGTTCGACCTGGTGAGTTGCAGCCTTTTTGCGCATCATCTCGACCCGCACCAATTGCGACATTTCGTGCGGGAAGCGTTGCGGGTAAGCCGGCGCGCAGTAGTGATTAATGACCTCGTGCGCCATCCGCTTCATCTGGCTTTGGTGTATCTCAGCTACCCCATCATGCGCAATCGGGTGGCGTGGCTGGACGGGCTGACCTCAGTGCGGCGAGCCTACGTGCCCAAGGAAATTCAGCGCATACTGGCGCCTGACTCTTCTTCTGCGATGCCGGCACGGTTGGAGATTTCCCGGCACTACCTTTTCCGCATGGGCATGATTATCTGGAAAACTCCGATTAAAGAAGAGCAAAGTGCCTAGCGGACGACCAGCACTTCCCTTACGTTATCGCGAGCGAGAAAGAATTTGATGGAGGCGAAATCGCGGAAGAGATTCTCGATGTGCCGGTTGTTGAATACGCGCTGCAGCTGGAAACCATCCGAGATGGCGGTGTGCACCGCGCCTGTAGGACCGCGGCGAGCTTCGCGGCGCAGCACAATTTTCTGCATCTCCAGCGTGTCGGCGCCGACAATGTGGAAGCGGTGGCAGGGCGAGTCCGGCCCGGCATCGCGGGTGTGGAAGAACGCGAGGAGCATCCCACCGGGTTTCAGCACCGACCACAGGCGTCCCACGACCGGCTTCACCAGGCTTTCGTCGAGATAGTCAGGCAGGTTCCAGCACAGCACCACGTCGAAGTGAGCGGCAGGATAAACCAGATTATCGGCAAGAAACTTGCGGCTGTCGAGAACCGCATTTCCCTGCTCGTCTTTGGCGAGAAGCTCGGGATCGGTAGAAGCCGTCAGTAGATCTTCGCTGTAAATTCTGTGGCCGTGTTCGGTGAAGTGGCGGATGTTGGTGGGTGAGGTCGATCCCAGGTCGAGCACGCATAGGTTTTCAGCGGACTCCCAGGTGCGAGACAACTCGCCCAGACCGCTGGAGCGGCGGGTGAGCTTCTGCAAACCCTGCGCCGGGATAGACTCCGGTCCGGAAGAACCGCGAAAGAATTTCATGAAAGTCTGCGATACGGACGACACCCTAACTTCCTAACCTGCCAATTCTTCTTACCTGAGCATATCTTCGACATTGCCGGACGAACTGTGAGGCTCCGGCTTACCTCGACCTGGCGAGTAACCCGTCAGGCCAATCCTTTCCCATTTTAGTCGACGCGATCACGCCAAAACTACTTTGCATCCGATCGGTGGACCTCGACTTTGCCTTTCAAAAAAGCGCCCTCCTCGATAGAGATGCGCTGGGCCGAAATATCCCCGGTGACGATGGCGGACTTCCGCAAGTCCACGCGATCACTGGCCTGAATGTTGCCTTCGAGTTTTCCCTGCACGACCACGCCTTTGGCGTCGACGCTGGCCTTAACCTGGCCGTTTGGTCCCACCGTCAGGCTATTGCCTTTGAGAGCGATACTACCTTCGACCTGGCCATCCAGATACAAATCTTCGCTGCCGGAAAGCTCGCCCTTAATGACGACCGATTTGCCGATTTGTGCCAAACTGCTGGCTGGTGTGCTCATTGGACGCGCTCCTGGTTCTACGGGATATGTTCAACGGGATAAGTGCCACGGAATCAGTACTCAGCCGCTCCGAAATCAATTTTGACTCGGAGCAACCACAAGCTCAAGCACTGTAACGACTATACGCAAGGCACGGAGTGCCCGGCAAGCCTTGCCTGGGCGCAAAGAAAATACCCGTTTTCCTGTAGAGATCGACTAAAACTGAATTGGTACACTCGCAGTAGCAGGCAGAGAGAGCGCCGAACATGAGAAGCCGGCTAGAGATTACTCCACGGATCGCCGTCGTGGTGTTACTAGTTGCCCTTGCTGCCGGATTAAACGTCTCCCCCATTGCTGTGGGATACGCATTTGCGTCAGCTCAGGATCCAGCCTCTTGCCTAGAATTGGTCCGGGCTGCGGTGGCGAATGAGGTGGCCGCTAGTAATAATTCGACGAAACACATGTTTCGCGCGCGCAAGCAGACTCCTCAAGGTTCTCAAACCCGGCTCTATGTAGAGACACGCGAGGCTATGGCCGGCATGACCATCGCCTATAACGACAAGCCCGTGACGCCGCAGGATATGCAGGGCGAGGAAGGCCGCCTGGCGGGACTGGCAGGCAATGCTGAACAACTCCGCCGCAAACACTCACTGGAACAGGAAAATGCCGAGCGCACGCTGCGCATTGTGAAGGCCCTGCCCGATTCCTTTCTTTACCAATACGACGGGGAGGAAACGGAAGAGGCTGGCGCGGGCGATCCGGGACGGCCGATGGTGCGATTGAAGTTTCGGCCGAACCCGGCCTATCAGCCGCCTACTCGTGCGGAGCAGGTCTTGGTCGGCATGGCGGGATTTCTTGTGATCGATCCTGGCGCCCGCCGGATCGCAAGAATCGATGGGACTCTATTCAAAGAGGTCGCGTTTGGTTGGGGAATCCTAGGTCACCTCGACAAGGGCGGACATTTCTTGGTTGAACAGCGTGAGGTTGGCAATGGTTGCTGGGAAGTTTCCCGTATGTCCCTGAACTTTACTGGAAAAATTTTGCTGTTCAAGAGTCTTGCGATTAAGTCTGACGAAGTATTCAGCGACTTCCGGCCCGTGCCCGATGGCACCACATTTACCCAAGGCGTGGAAATGTTGAAAGCGGAAGAAGTAAAGCTGGCACACAACCGCGTCGCTGAGACGATGAATCCAGACAGTAGATCGCACTAGGGCGGGCTCCTTCGGGATTCGACCCTCATCCGCCTGCGCGAAGCGTTTCCCTACGCGTTGTCAATTTTTCGATCAGGTCTTCCTTGATCCGGTAGCCCGTGCCCGGCTTGTCGCTGATGGAAATCATCCCTTGCGGTGAGACTTGCACTTCCGGATCGATGATGTCTTCCTTCCAGTAGCGCTTTGACGCGGAGACGTCTCCGGGCAGGCTAAAATTCGGCAGCGTAGAAAGCGCGATGTTGTGAGCGCGACCGATGCCGGATTCCAGCATCCCGCCGCACCAGACGGGGATTTTGTGCGATTGGCAAATATCGTGAATCTTCTTGGCTTCGCTGAACCCGCCCACCCGTCCGACTTTGATGTTGATGATGCGGCATGCTCCGGTCTCCAAGGCAACGGCGGCGGCGCGAGTGTTGACGATGGATTCGTCGAGACAAATGGCGGTTCTCAGTTCTTTTTGCAGGCGCGCATGGTAGAAAATGTCGTCATCCCAAAGGGGCTGCTCGATCATCAGCAGGTTGAACTGGTCAAACGCGCGCAGATGTTCGACCTGATCCAAAGTGTAGGCCGAGTTGGCGTCGCAGCTCAGAGTGATGTCGGCCCAGCGCGAGCGGATTTTCTCCAGCACGTTCACATCCCACCCCGGCTTCACCTTGATCTTGATGCGGCGGTAGCCGGCGGCCAGTTCGATCTGGATTTTGTCGAGTAGCTGCTCGACGGAATCCTGAATGCCAATGGAGACTCCGCAGGGGACTTCATTCCGCGTGCCTCCCAGCAACTTCCATAAAGGCAGGCTCTTTTGTTTCGCTTCAGCGTCCCATAGCGCGTTTTCCAGTGCGGCTTTCGCCATGCGGTGCCCGCGCACTCTGGAGAAAAGAGCCGCACCGTCGCGTGCGGATTCAAGGCTGCGTCCGAGCACGGATGGGGCAAGATAACGAATGATGGTGGACCAACTACTTTCGGTCCATTCGCTGCTGTAAAAGGGATTCTCCCCAGCCACGCATTCTCCCCATCCATTCACACCATCGCAGTGAACGGTTAGGAGAAGAATGCGACGGCTGTATGTGCGTCCGAAACTCGTCTCGAAAAAATGGACGAGCGGCATCTGAATCTCGCGGAGGGTGATGGCTTCAATCTTCATCTTTTCATGGAAGCTTTAGAATCTACCACGGAGGCACGGAGACACGGGAAAAAACGCAAAAAAAATTCCGTCCGGGAGCACCCGGACCTCAAGGCTTATTTTTCTCCGTGGCTCCGGGTGAATCAGTCTTGCGACGCATACGACCACTTCTCATCCCAGTGGCCAAGCAGGAACTTGCCGTTGCCTACTGCATCGCGCTCGTAACCTAACACGGCTAGCCCGTTTTCGAAACCCCGAAGAAATTGCTCGCGGTTGCGTTCCTGCACTTTTTGGGCCTTGCTTCGCGTTTCCGCCATGGACTTCCATTCGTAAATCTGCGCCGGAACTTCAATCGCTGACTGTTGACTGAATGCTGGGATCTTGGCCGTTTCCAGCAAAATTTCCACTCGCCTGGATCTCAGCCACCACTCGGCGATCAGCCGGTCGCTGGGAAGTCCGCCTTGCAATGGCGATGATGTGATCCCGTATTGGTTGATGTTGTAGCGCCGGGCGATCGCGCCCAATTTTTCGATATTGAGATAGGCATTCTTGATCTCGAGGGGATCGAAGGTCCATTCGATCAACTCGATGCCGCGAGCGAGTGCGTCTTCGCGTTGCAGCAGCTTGAGCCGGCGGCCCAGTCCGCCGTTGCGGTGCTCCTTGGCGACAGCCAGCATGTGCGAGTGAAGATAGACGTGGCCCGAACGCGTACCCGGTACGGAAAGCGCAAAGCCGACCATCTCATTGCCTGCGAAGGCGCCCATCACCTGTCCGCCAACTTTTTCGGCTACGACGAACATGCGCAGCGGAACCAGTTCGGCGTCGGTGAAGTTCCAGATTTCTTTTTGCAAGGAGACGCAAGCCCTCAGCTCGTCGAGCCCTTCACAGCGGCGGATGGCAATTCCTTCGGCGCTCACGATTGCTTCTCCTGTTGCTTGGCCTGTTGCCACAGGGATTCAAGTTCATCCATCGAAGTGCTTTCGAGAGTGCCACCATTTTCATCCAGGCGCTGCTCCATCCATTGAAAGCGCCGCCGGAATTTCCGGTTAGTCTTACGCAACGCCGATTCCGGATCGAGCGCCAGATAACGCGCGATGTTGACCAGCACAAAAAAAAGATCGCCAACTTCTTCTTCCAGTCGCACACGCAGATCTTCCGAAATCGTCTGTCGCCCCGAACCCGCCACTCCGCGGCCTTCCGGGTGCGGTCCGGGAGCGGGAAAATCCTTCAAATGCTGGCGTAGTTCCGAAGTCTCCTCGGCGAGTTTGTCGAACAAACCCTCAATGTTGGGCCAGTCGAAACCAACCTGAGCCGCGCGCGAACTGAGCTTGTGAGCCTCCAGCAAAGATGGCATGGCGGAAGAGATCCCCGCCAGGATCGATGGCGAGGGAGTCTTTGGCTCGCCATCGGCTTCATCCGCGTTCTCGCCCACGCGCTTCTTTCGTTCCTCGGTTTTCAGGGCCTCCCAATTGCGCTTTACTTCGGCCGAAGTGTCGGCTTTCGTATCGCCGAACACATGCGGATGCCGATTGACAAGCTTGTCAGAGAGCCGGTCGAGAACGTCATCAATGGAAAACGTTCCCTGCTCCTTAGCCATTTCGGAATAAAAAAGCACCTGCAGAAGCAGGTCGCCAAGTTCGCCCGGAAGTTCGTCCCAATCGCGATTATCGATGGCTTCGAGAACTTCATACGTCTCTTCCAGCGTATAGGGCTTGATGGAATCGAAGGTCTGTTCCCGATCCCAAGGGCAGCCCCCTGGAGCCCGCAGTCGCTCCATGATGGCGACTGCGCGTTCGAAACGTTCGCCAGTAGTGGACATTTGCAACCACTTTAAATGAGCCGCCGCAAAACGGGCAATGGATGCGGTCCCCAGCGTTCGTTCATAACGATAAACCGTTACTGCTGTCACGGCATCCAAACCAGTACCAATCAAAATATTTGAGGAGGAAATTCCATGCCGAATAATCTTCAAGGAAAGACCATAGCAATTCTTGCGACCGACGGCTTTGAGCAATCGGAACTGGTGAAACCGAAAAAGGCGCTGGAAGAAGCGGGCGCACGAACTCAGGTTGTTTCTCCCGGCGGGAAAAAAATAAGAGGCTGGGACAAGAAAGACTGGGGCCAGGAAGTTCCGGTAGACATTACCCTGGAATCCGCCGATCCCGCTCAATACGATGCGCTCCTTCTTCCCGGCGGCGTTATGAATCCCGATCAGCTGCGCATGAATCCGGATGCGGTGCGTTTCGTGAAACACTTTCTTGAGCAGGCCAAGCCGGTGGCGGCGATCTGCCATGGACCGTGGATGCTGGTGGAAGCGGGCGCGGTGCGTGGACGTACGATCACTTCCTGGCCTTCTCTGAAGACCGACATTCGAAATGCGGGTGGTACATGGGTAGACGAAGAAGTGGTTTTGAGTAACGGAGTGGTTACGAGCCGCAAGCCTGATGACATCCCCGCATTCAATCGTCAGATGATCGATTTGTTCTCCAAGGGTGCGGGCGCGAGCGGAAAGTCGGAGCGGAAAGTCGCGTAAATAAAAGCGGGTTGCACGATACGACACCGGCCTGGCCGCATCCCGGCGGGCCGGTATGTTTTTGCCCAAGATGCGAACTTTCTGCCGGCTCGGTGGGACTTTCGGTCAGGCACTTTGCAGCACCAAGGTGACCTATTCCCTGCAAGCGGCGCGGTGCAGACTCTTAGGTGCTCGAAGAGCGAATTTAGTAACCTCCAACAAGTTACTCTGGTGTGTCGATCCCTATGGTGCTAGCAGCAAATCCACGAGCAAGCCTGGAAGGCCAGCACTTTCACGTGGTGGTGATTGGCGGTGGCATCAATGGCGTGGCTGTGGCGCGGGAGTGCGCTCGAGCGGGAAAGAACACGCTGCTGGTCGAGCAGAACGATTTCGCCTCTGGAGTCACCAGCCGCTCCACGCGCATCATCCACGGCGGCCTGCGCTACCTTGAGCACAGTGAACTGGGGTTGGTGAGGGAGTCGCTCCGCGAGCGCGAGAAATTGCTGCGGGAGAAATCGCATCTTGTACATCCCATGCACTTCCTGCTGTTGTTGAACGAAAGCAGTCAGCGCAGTGCGATGAAAGTGCGCGCGGGATTGTGGCTCTACCAGCGCATGGCCGGAAAGCCGCCGAGCGACGCCACCGAGATGGAATTGAAGCGGCTGGAGCGGGCGCTCGACGCGGGACACAAGTGGTCGTTTTTTAATTATGAAGACGCGCAATGCGAGTTTCCAGAACGGCTGGTTGCGGAATGGCTGCTGGAAGCGGTGCAGGCTGGAGCTGTGGTCCGGAATCACATGGAAGCACTCGCGGTGGACGTGGCGCATGGCCGAGTCCGCGGTGTCTTACTGCGTGACCAGATCACCGGCCGCGATGCGCGCGTGGACGCGGCGTGGGTGATCAACTGCAGTGGACCGTGGGCCGACCGGGTATGCCAACGCTCGGCGATTCGAATGGGCAAGCCGATGCTGGGCGGAGTGCGCGGCTCACACATTGTCGTCCCGCGCTTCCCGGGTTCGCCAAACGCGGCGGTTTATACCGAGGCGGTGGATGGCCGCCCGATTTTTGTACTTCCGTGGAACGATCAGGTACTGGTGGGAACAACCGAGGTTGCCGACAACAGCGATCCGGGAAAAACGGTTCCGTCGGCGGACGAGATCAGTTACCTCGTGCGCTCCGTGGCGCAATTATTTCCCAAGGCAAAGATCACGGCGCAGAGCGTGAAATACTCTTTTGCCGGAATCCGGCCGCTGCCCTATTCGCCGGACAACCGTCCCTCGGCGATCACGCGAAAGCACATCCTGCACGATCATGCGGATGACGGCGCGACGCGCATGATTTCGGTAATCGGCGGCAAGCTGACGACTGCGGCTTCGCTGGCGCGAGAGTGCGCGCGCAAGATCGGGTTGAGCGCGACCGAACCGCATACGACGGCAATGGTGCCGGGGCCTGCGCTCGATCCCTTGCTGGACGATGCCGTGCTGGAGATTGCGCGGATCGGAGCGGTCAGCGAGGAATCGGCGCGCGGCATGCTGGAGTGGCACGGCAAACGTGCCGCCGATATCGCTCGCATGGCGCTGGTGAGCGCTGAACTGCGGGCGCCGATTTGTCCGCATACCTCGCACGTCATCGCGGAAGTGGTGGAAGCGTATCGAAGAGAGTACGCCGTGACGCTGGGGGACGTGCTGCTGCGGCGAGTGCCAGTGGCGCTGGGCGCATGCTGGTCGGAATCCTGCAGCCGCGAAGCCGCCCTGCGCATCGGCGCCGTCCTCGGGTGGAATGAACTTACGATGGGCGCGAATCTGGAAGCTTTTGAGATGGAGCGTGCTGCGTTTCTGAGGCCTGCGCCACAAGAAACTGCGGCGTTCGAAGCAGCGGCGGATTAACCGATTAACCTTGGCGATAACAGCCTCTTCGCCGCGGATCCGCACGGATTCACACGGATAAACGCGGAAATCAGAACTAGGAGGAAGTATCCGCGAAAATCCGTGGGCATCCGTGGCTACAGTCTATTTAGCCGCGAGGGTGCGAGCGAGCCGTTCGGGGTCGTCGGAAATGATTCCGTCCACTCCCCACTCAGCAAAGCGATTCATGTCTTGCGTAGAATTCACCGTCCAGACCATTACTTTCCTGCCTGCGCTTTTGATCTCACGGACGTCGCTCTGCGCTGCCAGCTTGCGATGGGGAATCACATATTCGATCGGCAACCTGGGCCAAAGTTTAAACTGAGCCCGCGTCTCGCAAATCACGCCGAGGGGAATGGTACTGTCCATACCATGGACTGCCTGCAATACGTCCGGCAGAAACGAAGAAATCACGCAGCCGCAACCCGGCGGATGCGCTCGCACCAACTCCAGCGTGGTGGCTTCCAACCCAGAGATTTTTAGTTCGATGTCGAGGAAAGCGGTGGTCTGGTAGCGTTTCAGCACATCGCGAAGAAGAGGCAGCGCCAATTGTCGGGCCGAGCAATGAGCAATCTCAAGACCCTGAACCGTGGCATCGTGGCAGATCACGGGCTGGCCATCGGCGGAGAGTCGCACGTCGAACTCAAAGCCATCGCATCCCCGGGCGAGAGCCCGATCAAACGAAGCCAGAGAATTCTCGAGAATGGATTTCTCGGCCCGCGCGCCGCGGTGACCGAGAAGCAGTGGACGAATCGCCATGGCGTAGATTCCAGAGGGTCGCTAATCCAGGTCGAAATCGCGGATGGGTTTGCCGGTGTCTGGAGATTCCTTGGCTTTCTTCACAGCCTCTTGAAACTTTTTTTCCAGAAGTTCGGAAGCATGTTTTTGCGCCTCGACCGATTGCCGGAAAATGGATTCGCGGCGGATGTCCTGTTCTTTCATGGCGCGGGCTGCGTCCTCCATGTCGGCGAACATGCGTGGTTTCACAGCAGCGGTGTGGGCGATTACGGCGCGGGTTTCCGTATCCACCTTGAGCAGCGCGCTGCAGCAAGGGCACGTGACTTCGAAATTGGGGGGATTCTTCGCCATTTTGCGAATCATACCGCAAAAATGGGGCGAACGCTCTCAGCGCTGGAGTTTGATGGGGAAGATGCGGAAAACGCTGAGCAACTCCCAGCCGAGCAGGAAAATAGACAGCAAGACGATGAGCACGGCCATCAGTTCTCCGAAGGTAAGGCCGCGGCGGTTTGGTTCGAAACGGCGTGCCGCCAGGCTCAAGATATTCAGCGTGGCGAACCCGAAGACGACCGCCCAAAGAATGTTGTAAACGTCGTTGCGCCGGCTGGAATGACGGGCGAATAGCATGAGGCTTGCGGCCAGCACAGACGGGACGTGCACCAGGCTGTAAATGGATACCGCGGCAAGCTTAGAGCGCGCAAAGCCAGCGATCAATCTGGTTGTCGAAGGAAGAACCATTGCATGCTGAATCGGCCGCAAAAAGACGCCTCTTAGAATTGGTGCGTTGGATTGGATATTACATTTTTTCTTGGCGGGGGTCACGAATATGGCGCAGCAAGGCATCACCAGCATTAATGCTTCGCGAAATTTATCGCATGAAGCTCTATCGCGGGAGGTTGCCGCGACCAGTTTGTCAGCCAGCTTCCTTCGCGATGGGTCCAGCCCGAACTTTTCAGTAAGATGAAGAGATGGCTGAGCGGCGCGTGATTTTCTTCGATATCGGTAACACTTTACTCTTCCCAAACAGAGCGAAGATGCTGGCCCCGATCTCGAACGATCGTCATCCCACTCTTGAACGATGGCAGGCCCTGGAGCGCAGGACGAAGAGAGAGTTTGATCAGGGCATGCAGAGCGGTCGAGTCGACCACGGTTTCTGGTGGATATTTCACACTTACCTGCTCGAAGACCTGGATTGGGCTGCCAGCGGCCGTGACGGGCTGGTGCAGCGACTGGTCGAGAATACGCAGAACTCGGCCAACTGGGATCAACTTCTTCCGGGAACGCGCGCGGCGCTGGAGCGAATCCGCGAGAACTATCTCATCGCAGTCATCTCCAATGCAGATGGGAAAATCGAGGATGTTCTTTCGCGGTGTGGCATTGCCGACTGTTTTGAGAGCATCACCGATTCTGGAATCGTCGGATTCGAGAAACCGCGTTCGGAGATTTTTGAGACTGCGCTGAAAACCATGAACGCGCGCGCCGAGGAGAGCCTGTACGTGGGCGACGTGTACTCGGTGGACTACATAGGAGCCACCAACGCGGGCATGCAGGCGGTACTGTTTGATGTGGCTGGAGCTTACCGCGACTGCGAACTGCCGCGCGTGGAGTCGCTGGAGCAACTCGAAACCTGGCTACGGGAATAGCGTCCTGACGTAAAATCTTTCCCATCATGTTGGATTCCACACGGCTGTTGCTATTTCTTACCGCAGCACTGTTGCTCGCCGTCGCTCCGGGGCCGGGAATGCTGTACGTGCTGGCTAGAAGTCTGGCCGGAGGAAAACGCGAAGGCGTGCTCTCCGCTCTGGGCACGTTTCTCGGAGGCATGGTCCACGTGTTCGCCGCGGCGCTGGGAGTTTCCGTCATCTTGGCGCGATCGGCTGTGGCATTCTCCACCGTGAAGTATGTGGGAGCGGCTTATTTGTGTTTCCTTGGCGTGAGAATGATCCTTGCTGCGCGAAAAGAGGCACGGAAGCCGGAGGCATTCTCACCGGATGATTCCCTTTCAGCAACCAGCGTGGCAGCTCGAAACCCTCTCTGGCAGGGCGTTGCGACGGAAGTACTCAATCCAAAGACAGCGCTGTTTTTCCTTTCCTTCATCCCACAGTTTGTCAACCGTGGGGCTGGACATCTCTTTTTTCAATTCGTCGTGCTGGGAACTGTTTCGGTCGTTCTGAATACGTCGGCAGACCTGATCGTCATCCTGCTGGCGGGGCGGTTGGGGAAAAAGATTCGCTCGTCTGCGGTTTTCCGCCGTCGGCAGAGAACAGTGACCGGGGTCATCATGATTGGGCTGGGTACTTACCTGGCCACAAGCGAAAGCCGTTAGGCGCGGGGCGTCTTTTCTACAGTTCCAGAATCTGATGGTCGAGGCAATCCGTGCGCATGGCGTCGTAAATGTTTCGTAACAGGTCGATCCCATGGCGGGCGAGGTAATAGACGCCGGCAATGCCGCGCTCCTGCAGAGCGCCCTCTGGATAGAGAGCTTGGCTAAGCGCCTCTGCGTGACGACTGACAACCTCGCTGCGTCGTAATTCCGCGGCCATGGCGCGTTCCCGGAGACGATCCAGTTGGTAGTGAACTTTTGAAGCACCCGTCTGGCTAGCCTCGACGAGTGTCGGATCGAGTTTCGCCAGAGCCTCATGGAGGCTGGCAAAAGACTCTGTTACCGACGTGTTCGCTCGTTCGAAGGCGGCCTGCAAATCTGCAGGGAGAGTACGCGCGGCTAGCGTATGGCGCAGTGCCTCCGAACCATGGAAGGTATCGAGAACCGTGATGCCGTATTGCCGCAGCCAGCGCTGCACCTTGGGTTCGACCAGAGTGGCCGAAAAACGGGGCACGATCGGGGTTACGCGACCCAGGACTTTTTCGTAAACTGCGCCCGCTTGCGCAAAATACGCAGCTTCGGCCGCGCCTCCAGCGTAGGCAAGCGTAGGCAAGAGATAATCCTGCACCACAGGGCGCAAGAGCACGTTAGGACTGAATCTCTCGGGCGTTGTTGATATGAGATCCACGAGCTCGGCGGACGACAGCTTTTCGGTTGCAGTCTCGCTGGCGATCACAAATTCTGGAGAGCCGCCATTCGCGCGTCGTTGAATCGGCGTGCGCGCGCTGTTTTGCAGAGTGAACAACAGAACGGAAGAAGCAGTCACTTTCACTTGCTGGTGATAGCCTGCGGCTTCAAGAGCTTGTCCGCGAGCCAGCAGGGCGCCATCGATTTCGGATGCCTGCTCGACTGCCGCTCGATAGATTGGCGCGGCGATACGGTGCAGTTCTGGATCGGAGGCGTCGAGAAGAATCACTCCCCAGGCCGCGAAGAGACCCGCGTAAAAGCGGGCGAAGGCCGTGCCCAGAGTCTCACCGGGACGATACGACTCGCGCAGCAGTTGCGACGCTTCAGAATCTCCCAGCAACGATGCGGCTTCTTCTATTACCGGCAGGATCTCTTCGCCCAGGCGCACTTCGCTCACAGGAGCGCCGGGAATGCTGTGGCTGGAGGTGGCGAGCGTGCGCAGCAGCCCGTCAGGGCCTGGCAGGGAGACGTGATTGACCTCGGCCAGGTCGTGATCGTAGGTAGCCAGCCAGAAGACGGGGACCGCATCCACGCCCGCAGCCTGGGCCTCTTCCGCCAGCTTTACAGCGCTGAGAGCTTTATAAATAGCGAACATGGGACCGCCGAACAGACCGACTTGTTGCCCGGTAACGATGGCGGCTGCGCCGCGACGCAGGCGATCAAGGTTGGCGAAAGTTTGCGGCGAAGCGCCCCACAATTTGTTTTGGCGTTCGAGAATTGCGCTGACCCGCTCGCGCCGAGCGGGATCGTAATTTAGCGCGGAGGTCTCCGTCTTTAGCCATTCGCCGAAGTGCGGAGAGTGTGGGTAGAAGGGCCGAACTTTGGAAGAATACGCGAGGAAATCAGTGAAAAGGCGCGTGGTGTGCGGGATTTGAGCAAAGGGCAAACACTGCGCTTTCACCGGTAACACTCCTGACAGCGACGGTTGGTAACCTGTTGGACGGGTAGAAGCATCGCCGGTCAACGCCCTCATTCTTCTAAGAATCCCTTTTACAAAGCCATACTACAGATGCCCGTAAATGACCGCGCGATGCAAGATAATGGTACGCAGGCCCGGACAAGAAAGGAAATGCACCATGAGTTTGACCACCTCTGCGCTGCATATCGAAACCCCGATCACGCTGGAAGGGTCGGTGATTCGCCTCGAACCGATTCGCCGCGAGCATGCGCAGCTCTTCTGGCAAGCCGCCAAAGACGGGCGGGAGGATATCTTCCGGTGGATTCCCTACCGCATGAAAACGTCCGAAGATTTCGAACGTCTGATCGAGAAGGCACTCGGCGAGCAGCAGCGCGGCGAGTCGGTAGTATTTGCCACAGTCGAGCGCAAGTCGAGGCAAGTGATCGGCAGCACGCGCTTCATGAACATCGATCGCATCAATCGCCGTGTGGAGATTGGTTCCACCTGGATCGCCCCGGCTTGGCAGCGCACCGGGGTCAACACCGAAGCAAAATTTCTGATGCTGCGCCATGCCTTCGAAGTCTGGCAATGCCTGCGCGTCGAATTGAAAACAGATGTGTTGAATCAAAAATCTCGTAACGCGATTCTGCGAATCGGCGCCAAAGAAGAAGGCACGCTGCGCAAGCATCTGATCACTTGGACGGGTCGCGTGCGCAATACGGTGTATTTCAGCATCCTGGACACGGAGTGGCCGGAGGTGAAGGCGCGGCTGGAGGCCGGGCTGGCCGCGGGACCTGCCTAGGACTCTTATCAATACCAGCCCACAAAGTCAGTCGCTGGAAACCGCCAGCTTCAGCACGATATTTTTGTGCTCGCCTTCTTCAAGCTTGATGGTTTTGCCTAACGACTCATGCGTGCGCACGAACTCAGGATCAGCAGTCTCATCCCGATCGACATCAGCATCGAGAGCAAACACTTGGTATTCGCCGGGATTCAATCCGTGCAAGATGAAGTGGCCTGGCTTCACGTCGTCAAACTTAAAACGGCCTTCCGCGTTGGTGACGGCGGCGTATTCAGGTTTCGCCTCGTTCCCCGTCACTGGCACCTAGCAAGCTAACGTCTGCTTTCCTGATGGCCGTCCATCGGGTTCCTGAACAATCTGCCCTGCACAATACAGTTGGCGGGCGGCCTTGACGGAGTTGTTTGGGCCTCAATCGCGGATATGAGCGGTAAACACGACAGAACTATGAGGAGGAGCTTCATCGCCGCCCCCGACGAGAATCGGGACGAACATGTTCTAGCCGATGTTGGGCCACGAAGAGTGGGCCATGATCGGCCACAAAGCGGCTGACCTCGGGTTAGGGGTCCCGGCTAGAGCACGAAAAATGGGCCGAACCTTTAGAGTGCCCGCCAGCATCCAATTCATTGACTTCGCTAGGGTTCCATCCTAGTCTGGAAGTGGTTCTTTACAAGGCCAATCCCACCAGTGGGGGCGTCACGGCTTCGACGGAGATGCTTGCGGCCAAGAGGCATGCCGGGGTGCACACACCCGTAATCGTGGGCAAAATGATAATTGCCAATCAACAAATGGCATACGCAGCCTAATTAATTAGGCAGCCGCTTTCCACAGCTTCGCCCTTGGGCTGTGAGCGAGCGTCACACAGAGGGCTGCTCTTCCCCGTTACGTCTGGGCGGGGAGGTTAAGATCACAGGCTAGCGGCTAGCGTTTCTTGTCCGTTCTGAGCGTGGGCCGCGAACGTCCCAGGGTAATGCCTGGGGCATGAACGCGAATAAGCATGTAGTCTCTTGACCAGTAACATTTTCGGACGCGGGTTCGACTCCCGCCGCCTCCACCATACTTTACTATTCTATTTTCAATAACATACAAAATTGATGTTGCAAATTGTACGATAATTGTACGATGATGTGGGCATGCTTACCGTCTACCGTCGTCACAATCCCGCCCTCTGCAAGAGCACAGACCGCTATTACAAGCGCTGCACCTGCCCGACTTGGGTCGAAGGAATGGTTGGCGACAAATACGTCCGCCACAGCCTGAAAACCCGTAGCTGGGAGCGAGCGGTCGCCAAAGTGCGCAAGATGGATGCGACGGAAGATCCAACTCCAGTGCCGACCAAGAAGGACGAACCTGTCACTATCGAAAGGGCCGTCAACGAATATCTGGCGGACGCTAAGGCCCGCGAACTGGGAGAGGCGACCCTCTACAAGCTCAACATCATCTTCCGCAAACAGCTTTTGGCGTGGTCCAAGGCCGAAGGCTACAAACTCCTTCGTGAATTCGACCTACGCGCAGTCCAGGCATACCGCGCAACATGGAAGGACGGGGCTCTGGCCAAGAAGAAGAAGCAAGAACGCCTCACCGGCTTCTTCTGGTTCTGCATTCGTGCTGGTTGGATGACTCAGAACCCTACGAATGGCTTGGGCCGCATCACTGTGAATCAGACGCCAACGGACTACTTCACCCGAAAGGAATTCGACAAGATCGTTGACGCAACGTATGCGTACCGGGAAAATCGCGGGGAGATAGGGTCCGCAAACAGCACTCGTCTGCGGACGCTCACTCTCCTGATGCGATGGAGTGGTTTGCGTATCCGGGATGCAATCACCCTTGAGCGGACACGCCTCATCGGTGACAATCTCATGCTTTATCAGGCGAAGACCGGCACGCCAGTCTACGTTCCCTTGCCTCCGCAAGTGGCCGAGGCTCTCCGCAACATTCCAGATGGCCCGAAGCCAAATCCTCGTTACTTTTTTTGGACTGGGAATGGACTGCCAAAATCGGCAGTTGCCGACTGGCAACGCAGTTTCCGCCGACTGTTTGCGCTCGCTGGCCTTGAGAAGCTGGATGGATCGACAAAGCGCTGCTTCCCTCACATGTTCCGCGATACTTTTGCGGTGGAGATGCTGTTGGCTGGCGTCCCGATCGACCAGGTGTCCATATTGCTCGGACATAAGAGCGTGAAGATTACTGAGAAGCACTACGCTCCGTGGGTAAAGGCTCGACAAGAACAGCTCGCATCGAGTGTCCGTAACGCCTGGCAACTGCTTGAAGAACCGAAGGCATCAAAGGCGAAGCGGAACTCAGCTCGCCCGCTGCCGACGTTGGTGTACTCGAATCAAAACGCTCTCAGGAATGCGTAGGTTCAGGTAGCCTCGTTTTCTTGCACTCTCATGGGTTCCCCATTCGAGAACGCCATGCTCTCCAGCGAAAAGTCGGCGAACCGATTTTTCGCTCATCGCCCAAAGCTCCGCAATTTCAGGCACGGAGTAGTGCCTTTCCAGAGCAACGGAATGCAGTTCGGAGGCCGGCTGGACGGATTTCCTTTCCTGTAGTTCAGGTCGCATTATGAAAAAACTCCTGACCGGCCTTGTCCGCTACATGAGTAACCGATTGGACCTTTAACCGTCGCTGCATGTTAACTAACTTGATTCCAGGTGCTCTAGTTGTCCAATGAATTCTCGGGCGAGAGCTATTCCCAACAGGAATAGCTGGCTGAAAGCAACCACTCCAAAAGCGCTTCTCCGCTGGGCGTCCAGCCCGGCGATTCGTCGGTTAACGACAGGGTAGTACAATTCTTCTCGCCGATACCGGTTCAGGCTCCCCGGTTTTTTCCCGTTGGCTCCATGCTATTATTCGAGCAGCCGCCCGTGATGCTGTGCGGGCGCAATTCGCAACACAGGAGCACACAAATGAACGTCAATCTCGACTACCGTAGTGGTCAGTCCTTTAGTGAGTTTTTCTCCAACTACAAAATCAGCGTCTCGGGTGGCGCCACGAAACGCATCCGCATTGCATTCAAAGAGCTGGGCGACAGCCGCGCCTACCTTTCGTTCTCGCTACCGAAGGAGAAAGCCAAGCAGATAGCACACGCCATGTTGGCGGCGGCGGCGGGGATTGACCAGACGATGGAATGTTCCTTCGAAGAACCCAAGCCAAAGACCACGGCAGCTTGACGCCATCGCAAGGCCGGGTAGGAAACTACCCGGCTTTATTCTCACACTCGGGCATCGTGCATAGTAATCCCCATGGCAGACACTGCCGACACGAACCAACATTACGTTCCTCAGTTCCTGCTGCGTGGCTTTCACAGCGGAAATGAAGCCCAGATTTGGGCGTTCGACAAGACAACAAGCAAGAGTTTCACGACTGCAATCGACAAGGCTGCCTCTGAGCAGGGATTCTACAACGTTGACGGCTCTGCACAACTGGATGATGTCATTCGGAAGTTTGAAGAGGCGACGGCCCCCATCATCAAGGAGATAGGAGAGCGCAAGAGCCTCGCGGGAATCGACGAGTACAAACGCATCTGGTTGTCAGGCTTCACGGCCCTGCAATACGTGCGAACGAGGGCTTTCACCGAACGTTCACAGGACATGATGCGGCAAATCACGCATGTCGTCACCAAAATGAGTGGGGGCGAGCTCTCGGAGCAAGTCCGAAAGCAGTTGGGGATGGATGAGCCCGGCACCCAGCACGAGAAAGCACTGTCGACAATTCTTGTACTAGTTCGACCCGCAGTTGCCGAGCTTCAGAAGAAACACTTGATTCTGTACCGGAGCGACGGATCGTCGCTGTTCTGCATTGGAGACAGTCCCGTTGCATTGCACAATACGCTCAATCCGGGCGATGGTATTCGCGGGACTTTGGGCTTGGCTGTTCCGGGTATCGAAGTCTATCTGCCAATCAGCAAGTATTTGCTCCTCGCTCATATGTGTCCCACCATTGCTGTGGCGTACAGTGGGTTGGAAGAAGATGCTCGTCGCATGGGCTTCACTCATGCACACGCTGGCCCATACGTTCGAGCCTTAGAACACGGCACGGCGGTACTGATGGAAAAAGAGCACATACGCTTTCAGAACTCGCTCCAACTGGGATATGCAGAGCGATTTGTGTATTCATCGGTCGACGACTTCGGGGATGCACGCGACATTCTCGCTGGGAATCCGCGGCGCAGAATGGGACCAAGGGTCGGGCGGCCTGAGACCCCAAAAGCGTCAGATTAGGAAAAACATGAGGGGGACGGAACGTTCCCCCGTTTTTCGACGAATGGAGATTGGTACGCGTCCGGTCTGTCCCCAGTTTTTTCCTACCAACTTTCAGCGAAGTATTTGTCCGAAATCGCAGTCAGGGCGTCGTTCGGTTTGTTGTGGTGCAGTCTGTACATTGCAAAGCAGAATGAAAATCGAGGTGCTGCTGCGCAGAAGTTCATAGACATCCCCCTCCTGGTGTCCGGCTAGCGCTCGGTTGATCGCCATCGAACCGCCGTGGGTGTAGCTATTCATTACCGTCCAGAATTTACCCTGTAGGTCAACAAACAACGTGTCCTGCTGACCGGCAGCGGGCGGTGGAACGAAGATTGTGTCCAGCTGCGCTGCCCGCTCCTTCATCTTGCCTGGCAGCTTTCCGTCGTCGGCGTGAAGAAGCTCCTTGATTACGTCATCCGATGCGAACGCCTGCGTCCACAGACCCTTGATGACATCTTCGTATAGCAATCGAAACAACTTGAATGACGCAGCTTGGTTTCCGTTACGTATTTCCGAAATGATTCCGCGAAAATCGCTCTCCGCCATCTTGATGAACGCCGTGGCAACAGCCGATCGGTCGCTGTTATCGGCGGTGCCATGCTTACTGATTTCCTTAATGACCTCATCCCTGTAATGGTCTGCTCGGTCGAGCCAGTGCTTGATATTTGACACCTGTCCCCACGCCCCCCGGTTTTTCCTAATCAAGCCTTGGCAAATAGGCATGCGTCGGCGACGTAGCGCGATCCAACAAGACTCGTTATTCCGCACCAGTTCTGTGCCCCAGTCGTTTCCATTTTCATTTGACACCATGCAGCTAGACGGTCGACTACTTCTTGTCGGCTCAAATCCGCAGCTACCATAAACGTGAAACCAGCGGTGCCATCCTTTCGCAGAATACTGAAGTCGTGTAATTTACGATCTACTACTGCCTTGCCCCGTAGATCTTCCACCGTATTCGCGACTTGCATTCTCGTAGCGCCGTCCATATCGAGAAGAAGCATCGACGTTTGGAGTGCTGGGCGCGAGTCCATCCGTCGCAAGTCGCTCAGGATCGCTGAAAGAACTGGCGGAAACTTCTGGGCAGGCTTTTCGACCGAGACGATTGAACGACCAGTTTCGAAGCGTCGGTACGCTTCAATGGGCTCGGTGAAACCATCGAGCGCAACGTCAGTGAATTCGGCGATCTTTTGCTCATCAAAATGTAGTCCAGAATCGAGATAACACCCGAAATAATCGAGTTCTTCGACAGCTCTGACCTTCTTCAGTAGATTCAGTTTCAGACGGCGACTAACATAATGGACGAACTCCCCTGGGAATTGGATAAATTGTGCAATCGCTTGAAGGGTAAGAAGGTTCACGATCCAAGGCAGATGCTCGTCAGCAAATCCTTCCAAGATTGCAAGGTGCTCGGGATCAGCAATGAACAAATTAACGTCCTCAAGCGTGAGAGCCACTAGGAATCGCAGGTCAAAGCTAGCTCGATCAATGATGATGGAAACCCCACTGGGAAGTTGAAAACTAGCATTCGGAGACGCATCGATATGTTTGCGAGCCCGATCAAGCTGGGTTGCTGGTTCCATCACCAAATCTTCAAGCGCGTCCTTGGTGGGGCGCCCCTTTCCTCTCCTCGCCTCGGTCGGCAGAGTCCCGCCTTTACATTCGACTAAGAATAGAATTCCATTGAACACAACCGCCAAATCAAGCTCGTACTCTCTAAGAGAGCTGTCCTTTGAAAACTGTGTTGACCAGTATTTCAGCTTCGTCAGGACAGTCGCGGTCGGCAATATGCTCCGAAAAAGCGCGGCACCCTGTTCGACCAGGAACTCCCCTCTGGCTTTCTGGTACTGATCCCAAACGTCTTGGTTCGTTTTAAATAGCTCTTCCAAACGTGGCCGGACGGACCAAAGCAACAGATCAGGGATCGGGCAAAAATATCCCCGGTCAGATTTGATGATTGGTCGAAACAGGAACTCGTGCGACGGACTCGGCAGAATGTAGTCGGCGGCAACTTCTCCGAATTTCATCGAAAACGCATCGAGGAGAGTGGAAGTGTCCTTAAGGTCTAAAGATAGTTTGTCGGCAATCGCCGCAGGTTGGAAGGAATAGACATCACCGAATGATGCGAACGTCTCCTTCGCTACGTACCCCAATAGTGCAGATTGTTGTTCCTCATCCGTTCGTGCTTGGCTTAGAAATTGTTTCAACTCATCCGGTATTTGCACGCTCTGGTCCGCACAGTCTTGCCTGAGTTTCTGCAAGAGGTCTTGCCCTACCAATCTACGAACTGCCAATTTCTCATCCAGTACATCTCCAATAGTGCTCGCCAATCTCACCGCCGCTACCGCACGAAATCTTAAATGCGCGTCTAGCAAAGCAGCGGACCCAGCCCTGTCGTCTAATAACGATAGAAGCATGGTTTCAAGGTGATCGAAGTCGTCCAAATTGCGAATACTCAGAAACATTAATTCCGCATGGCGTCTCGTCTTGTCGATTGGAGACGACGATTGACTTCTCATTCCTCGACGCAGAGCAACGGAACTGAAGAGTCGTTGGATTTTCTCCTGCAGATTGGTAATCGTAGAGGGCGGAATGCTGCGACTTCGTCCGGAGCTTGCCTTTTTCTTGAGACAAAGAGCAACCAGGTATTCCACGAATGCTTGTCCACCATTGTCCGGAAGCTCATTGGCGGTCGAATAAGCAAGATTCTCGAAAGCAAAACTTGCAATCAGGTCCAGAGGATCGTAGGGCTCAATTAGAGCTTCTATTTCCGCCACGAGGTTGTGCAGCTCTTTGTAAGTGGCAAGCCCTGTAAGTTCAGGTTCCATCCCTCAATTCTACGGCGCTATTGTGAACGATCCGGTCCGGAGTCCTATAAAATCATAGGATGCCAAAGAAAACTCCACCGAAATATTTGCAGTGCTCTAGCTGTGGCCTGCAGGGAGAGTATGACGGCGGAAGCGGAATGTACTTCACCAAGGATGGTCAGCACATTGGCGAACGCTGTCCGAAATGTGGAAGCACCACGATCAGCTACCCTCGATGGCAGTTCGAGAAGCGTTAAATCTGAAGAAGCGCGCGGGCGCGTCGGCAGCATCGCTAGCCGCCCCTTCGACAATTTCAGGGCGGGCTCTTGCAAAAAGCGCAAGGACAGGGCACCACCGAAGCCCAACTTCCGGCGGCCATTCGTCAAACGAGAGGAAGGTCCAGAGAACAAATCGCCTCAGACGGGAGATGCTCCGCACCGGGAGATGCTGTCCTGTCAACGGCGCCGGTCCGGGTTTGCCTTTTTGATGCTGACAACTCGGGCAGGCTGGGGCAATTCAATTGGCATTGGTGGACGGCGCTGGTAAGCGTATTTGCGGAGGAAGGACCGGGCGAACTCGTTCGCCAATCGTGAATCGTCATCCTTTCTCAGAATCACACACGTTCTGAAACACAATGACTCATCAGAAAGAGGCTTTACCACCACACCTTCAGCGCGACAGCCAAGGGCCGTAGGTTTGGTTAGGATGGCCACTCCGACGTGCTCAGATACCAAGTGAATCGCCTCTTGTGGCGTAATAATGTCGTGTGCGCGTTTCGGAGCAATTCCCTCACGTCGTGCCGCGTCCATGATTGCGTCATGAACGACTGGGTGAACTCGGCGCGCGAACAGAATCCATTCATCCTTTGCCAGATCTTGGAGCACGAGGTGTTCCTTTTGGGCAGCCGCGTGGCCCTCTGGAAGAGCCGCATAGAGCGGGGTCAGAACGAACGGCGCGGCCTCGATCTGAGAGTCCTCCGGCGGCGCAGTCACCAGGGCCAGATTCAGTTCGCCTGCTAGAACACTCCGGACCAACTCGATTGAGAACTGACTGATCAGTCGAATGGCGAGCTTGGGGTACAGGGGGAGACGAACTGCAAGAAGGTCCGAAACCCAGGCTTGCTCGGCTTCGTGAGAGTGTCCAATTGTCAAAACGTTGTCTGCTCCGTCATCGGCGGCACGAGCGAGATGAAAAGCCCGCTCCATATGCAACAGTGAAGAGCGAGCCTCTTCGACGAAGACTCGCCCAGCGTCGGTGAGCTCCACACGGACAACCCGTCGATTATCGCGAGTGAACAGGCGAAATCTAAGCTGTTTTTCGATCTCAGTGATCTGTCTGCTGAGCGCAGATTGGGTGAGGTGCAATCTGAGGGCGGCCTTCGTGAAGTTCAGCTCTTCGCCCAAGGCAATGACTGCGTGCAAGTGGCGTACTTCGACGTTGGGAAACACTGCTCCAACCCCCGCCCAAGAGTTCGGTGACACCAGGACTTTCGTCCTGCCATTTGTGTAAAGCGACGAGTGGTATGAGATTGGAACCCAGCTAGATATGTAAAGTTTCTTGAAGAGCCAGAAAAAGATTAAATCACCTGCATCTGAAACCCGCTCCAGACGGAGGTTTTCGGGCATTGTGCACTTGTACCTCGTCGCACTATGCCGGTTGCCGTCAGGCTGGCAAAGAATTCCGACCCGCAGGAAAGTGAAAGCCTAGAGCGCTACCGTGACAGGGCAGCAATGAGGTGTAACCAATTGATATCAAACGGTGTCGGCGGACATCTCTTGATGCCAAATGGTCTCATATGTCACTCCTTATCGTCCCCTTAACGTACCCAGATTCCTAGTGTTCGGAAGGCTCGATTGGTGGAGAAACGATTCCCACCTTCCTGCCAGCGCCTTGTACAGGCAATTCGTCGTCACCGCTGTCGACAGGACGCACTAGCTAAGTGTCCCCGAACGTTTCCGTAGGACGGCTGCCATCCGATTCGCCACGTCAAGTTCTAAGCCGAATCTCTCAGGACCCTTTTCTATTAGCCGAGCTGCAATGCTCTCGAAGTCAAGAGCCTCATTCCCGCTCCGACTTATAGTGAAAGAATGCCCAGACAATTCGTCCAGTGGTAGCCCCGCAACTGGCGGAAACCTCACCAAAAACAAGTGATCACCGTAGAGGGCTACAAAGGCAATCAGATTCGGATCGGAGTAGCCAAACACGACCGCGTGCTCATCGGTGAAATCGAGCTTCCGCTCTTCCTGTGGGATTTCCTGCACGAACCGGCTATCCACCGCGATCTCATCTGAGCTTCGGGCTGTAGGTAATTGCAATTCTCCGAGGATGTAGCGGCGCATAGGGTCGAAAGCTTTATCGAAGATACGTGCGCCAATCTTCGAGGCAAGCGTGTTAAAGGCGGTCTTGGCTATCGCACGATAAACGTCGTTCACCTTATACACGAAGCTCACGCCAATTTCGGGATTAGGGTGAGGAATGGCCGGAGCAGGTGTCCGGGCGATTTGCTCAAGGATTGTTTCCCAATTCTGCTCCCACGTTTTATAAAACCATTCGGCATCTTCCCTGGCGGGCAAACGGACGTAACCTTCGCCTTCGCGACGCATCACGAGAGCCGCACTTGTTGTATTTCCGCTGGGAATGCCAATGAAGACTGCAGAGACCGCAACTTGTTGTTCTGCATCAGATCGTCAACGAATTTAACGAATTCATTCAGGTCTTCTTTTAGTCCTGCCACTTTTATTTCGACGTTTACTGCGCCCGCGCCACCTGGAATTTCGCCGGTCTTGCGCAGATGTACCTGCGCCAAGACTGCCGGCGTCAGTTCATTGCGAACCTGAAGCTCTAGAAAAATGCCCTGCTCGGAATCGTAATAAGTTGACAGACCACCGAGGACCACTTTAAATGCCGTGCTTGGAGTCTGCGCGACCCGTGAGAGCGCGACGATTGAGCGCTCCGCAAGAGCTTGGTCAATTGTCGAAAAAGCATTATTGCAGTCGTCGCATACGAACCGTTCGACTAGATTGCCTCCCAACGCACGCTGAAGGACGTGTTCGCGTGAAGATTGCTTTGTTTCAGTGCAGTAAATGCACCTGATGATAGCCACGTGACGCCTCCGATGACTAATAAGTCGAGGACTTGAATTATAGTTTTTCAGTGACTGCGACCCTACTCGAACTGCTCGTCGCGCGAATGCCTGTTGATCTGCGGACGATTTCGTGTGCGTTCGTGGGCGAACACCTACGCAGCCCGCAGCTCTTTCTAGTGCTCGCAATCGAGCGAATTCTCTCGCAACGCATGTCAATAATTTTATATTTGCTTTCGTGTATTTTGCTTGCCGATGCAAAAAGAAAGACCTCGGCGTTATCAGATGAACGCTGAAGTTGTGCGATGCGGCATCTTCACGACCAAATCGCCAACATCTCGTTGCGGAGAATACAGCTTTTGGCAATCAACCTCATTCCTATTGTTTCTCGGGATCGACTCTTGTGGACGCTCCCGTTCGCTGCCTCAGAGTAATTGATAGCCCGATCGTTACTTTATTGTTAATTGTCTTGAAGGCAGGAGGAAGCTCACCATCTTCATATTTGACGGTTAAGCTGAACGGCTTAGCGAAAGTAAACGCCAACTGGCCAGTCACATGATTGCGAACCTTGGTTGAGAGCACTGGTAACGAGACTGTCTTCTGCGTCGCACTGATGTAATGAGTGTACGTAAAAATTTCGTTTGTCGCGGGCATACGGGCCATGTCGTTGCCCGTGAGGTCGATCTGCTGCAACCATTTCCAGCCCGGCTTAACCGTAAGGCTCAGTTTACCGCCCACCAAACCCCGGAATATAAACCCACTTCCGCTCGGTTCCAGGGAATTAGCGAGGTTCACGCCGGTCGTCAATCCAAATTCCGGGTAGATGGCCGCCACGACCTTGGCCAGATTTTTGCCTGGATCGGGGTAAAGACGCAGTGGAATTTCGGCCACGGCACTTGAGATGAACGTTTCATTCGTGGTCTGCCGATCAAATTCAAGGCCCGCAAACTCCCAATCTACTAATACTCCTTCTGCAATGTCGCTTAGAAAGGGCGTATCCCTAGGCACCCACTGAATTAGACCAGCCGTCAGAAAGCTGTCGGGATTTGCCGAAGGCCGATTGTCAGTCTCGACATTTGCAATGGCTCCAAAGTAGAAATCCGAACCGAGCTGTTTGACCACACGCCCCTGGCCGCTGATGGTGTATTGCGGTGCAGAATGAATTGCCGGACTATAGCTGCCTGTCAGATAGTTGTCTGACTGTGCCTGGTTGGGCGCGGCTTCCAAGAAAGAAGAGCTTGCTTTCGCCTGTGCGCCGGTCGGTGCCTGCCAGAGATCCTGTGCGTCGTCGACAGCCCGGAATATCTGAGATCATCTCGCATAATTCTCACGCAGCTAGCAAGTCGAGGACGTGTTGGCTTAAGTCCGCTTGCTGGAAGAGAGACATCTGTGAATCCTCGATCATTAGGGATGCTGCGTGAGCGGACATGTGACTCTCGGTGCGCATGAATAGCGTTAGTCCTTAGCAGGCTCCCATACCCCGTCTTGTAAGGTTCGACAATTCCCTCTACAACTGTTCGCAGTTAATTGATTCCGCGAACGTTACTGACTTCGGTGCGCTGCAGGCCGCATCACTTTTCAAGCGTGCTCTATGGTATGATTCGGACCTTTCTACATGCACCCTCCAGGAACCGACAGTGCGCCAGGCTTTCCGCCGGCGGGCGAGGCTGGAAAACGTGTGTTTAGCAGACTATTCAGTGTTAAACTCGCGGCATTTGCGGAGGTGAGCGAGCCATTCAAGCAAGAATGCGAGGCGATTAGACAGCTTTCTCATCCCGGTCTCCCGCGTTTGCTCAAACACTTCGTGGACGGGAACCGTTTTGTGATGGTTCTCGATTGCCCGTCCAGTGTCAGCCTGCTTGATTATGTTGCCTCACTAGACACCTCGACTTCACCAACATCTGCACTCACCGGGCACCAGGTGCTATGCTGGGCCCGACAACTTGCCGACGCGCTCCTAGTTTTGCATCGCCAAAGGCCTTTCCCCATCATTCATAGAGAACTGAGCCCTCTCAGAATCCGGGTTGTGGATTCCTCTCAGGACATTCGCCTACTGGACTTCGGGGTCCTAAACACCTTTCATCCGAAGAACATGGAGGAGTACGCCAGCGATCCCGACTTTGCAGATCCCCTCCTATTTGAGAAACACTGGGCACTTCCTCGAGCGGATATCTACAGCTTCGGCAAGATTTTGCATTTCTTGCTGTCAGCCTTACCGGCTGACTACACCTCGGGCGAGGACGGCTCGGATCACTTCCTCATTTGTCATGCACTATCGACGATATCGAAACGGTGTTGCTCACCAACCGCTGAAGAGGGCTACGCCACGATAGATCCCATCGTAGGAGTCCTCCGCAGTCTGAGGATCGCCCCAGATGCTGCTACGCCGGACACGCTCTGCATCTGTGGCCACAACAATCGCGCAAGTGCGAGATTTTGTGGGAACTGCGGGTCGGCACTGCACGCCGCGTCACGAAGCTTGCCGTCCTCACCTGAAGGTGCGGAGTTCGCCTATGACGGAGAGGGCGAGCTCAGCCTACTTACCACCTATAGAGAGAAACGGTTTGCCCCCCTTTCGCGCTATCGAATGATGGAGACCCTGCATACGATCGAATCCGACCCTGGGTTTGACGAACTTGTATCGCTAGCAAGTCTGCCGGAGATCGCCAAGATGAAGCATCAAAAAGATGCAGTACTCCGCGCGCTCAAACAGATGCGCGGCAGAGCACTGCTTGCCGATGAGGTTGGGTTAGGCAAGACCGTCGAGGCCGGCATCTTTTTGAAAGAGCTCCTTCTTCGAGGGTTGGCTGACAAGATTTTGATTATTTGTCCCTCAATCCTTTTGGCTGCCCAGTGGCAGAGCGAGCTGTACGAAAAATTTGGCGAGATCGCCCTTGTTTTCGGACATGATATCGACAGTAGTCTCGCCTGGGAATGTTCCCGTCTTATTACTACTTATGAGATGCTTCGCCATCCATTCCACGCAGAAGAGATACTGCGCCAGCGCTACGAGCTACTGATTTTGGATGAGGCTCATTTTCTGAATGAAGAGGAGAACGCCGACATCCTGGGAACGGTTAGGGAGCTTCAGAAGAAATATTTCCTCATGCTCTCCGCCACCCCCATGCACCGGTCACTGAAGGAACTCTACAAAATTGTGACGCTTCTCAGGCCGGGGCACTTCTCTGATGAAGCCTCGTTTGAGAAGGATTTCATAGAATCTGATGACGAAATGCGAGCGAAGAACGTCGGCACCCTCCGAGGACTTCTCCATCAGATTATGGTCCGGAACCGGCGCGAGGATGTTACCGACTACGTGTTCCCGCGTAGAAAGGCCGTGTTAAAGCGGCTGACGCTGTCACCCGAAGCCAGCTCTTTCTATCAGGGTTTCAGAGATTTTCTCAAGAAATCCGTGGCCAAAATCAGCAACACCGCCGTGCTGGCCGCGGTTGCTGATCTAGCTGAGCGGCTCTGCAGCAGCCCTGATGCTTTCACTAAACAAATAAACTCTCTTCGGCAGAACCGAACAGTGAGGCAGGTGCTAGGCGAGGACTTTCTTCAAAAACTGGCTCAGTTCGGCACGGAGTGTCCCGACTTGATCGTGAAGCCCAAGCTCGATGCAACCATCGAAACCTTGGAGCGCCATTCACAATCCGGAGAGCGTGCACTGGCCTTCTCTCAATTTGACGAGACCGCGGCATACTTCTACCGACGCCTTCAGGCAACCCAGCTGAAATCCTGCTGCTTTTTTTACGATCCCCGGACCACCCTCGGCGCCCGCCAGAGCGCCGTCCGCCGTCTCGAGGAGACGCCGGGCGGAATTCTCGTATGCCCGGGTGAGGCAAGCGAAGGCCTTAACCTTCAAGTTGCTAGTTTGATGGTCAACCTTGATCTCCCATGGAATCCGATGAAACTCGAGCAGCGCATCGGACGCATCCAGCGCATTGGAGGTAAGAAGGATGTTTTGATTGTCAATCTCGTTCTGCTCGGCACCATCGAAGAGAAAATCTACGAGATTTGCGATCGTCGCATTCAAATGTTCGAAGCGATCGTTGGTCATGTTGAGGAGATTCTGGGAAACCTCGAGGAGGACATCGAAGTCCTCATTCGTGACTTTTATCTCGACCGTCAGATCATTACCGATCAAGGCGATGCGATCTCAGCTGAGGAAACTCTGACGCGTTGTATCGATGATGCCGAGACGAAATCCTCTAAACCGGCAGAAGTGAGCCTGAGCTATATCTACGGCTCCGCCTCCTTCGACCCGTCAACGGCTGAAGAGGAAGAGTAGGAGTAGGAACTTGGATAGGAGGAAGAGCGGGTGGACAGCCGGCAGTTAGCCGTTGAGCAAGTGTTAGTCGAATATTTCGGTACTCGCTCGGATGCCGATCTTCGTCGCGGAGTCGCCGGGACGTACCTCTTGACCCTCCTCTCGCCTGAAGCGAGAGGACAGTTCGGCGGCAGGCAGGAGCAGGTCTTGACGTTCGATGCCGAGATGGCTTTCCATCATCCGGACTGGAATCTCATAAACGCAACGCATCCATATCTGGATGTCATCCGTAATGACCTCGCTAGTCACCCAGATGAAGATCCGCGCGTCTCGGAGGCCTTTTTCCCCTCGCAGCCTATAGATGCCAGGGGACGTGTCGCTTTGCCGCGCGTCGACATTGATGGACCGATTTCCAAAGTGGAAGCGGACTCCGGGTACCATCCCTACTTAGTGCTGACATACAAAGTTGTTATCGAAACAGACGAACGTCAGGATTATCTTCTGCGTACCTGTTTCGATGGTCAGTCGGGCCGTGCACGACAGGAAGCAATTGTCCAGATTGCGCGCCTGCCCCTCATCAACGGCAGACCTAATGTCATCAAGACATCTTCCCTGATCACCGATCTGGGACAAGTGCTGAGACAAGGCCAGCATGAAATTGAGACGCTCGTACGCGCCGAGGTAGCAGCGCTCGCCTCCCGAGGCGCCGCGCAGTTGGCGAGAGAGAAACTTCGTTTGGAGCAACATTGCCAAAGTGAACTTGAGTTGACCAGCAAGAGAGATGAGGAGGGCCGCCGCAGACTCAAGGAAACACTGAAGAAGGAGATCGAAGACTTTGAGCGGAAGTACGCGTGCCGTTCGCGGGCTACGCTGATCTCGATTCTTCTCTTGTGGACGCCGGTTGTCCGTTACCGGATCAGCGCCGCTGCGAAGCGCTCATCATTTTTCATTGAAGGATTTACTTATGATGCCATCCTGGATCGTATGACAGTCGAGGCGTGCGAGAAGTGTGGCAACGGCGAACGGTTCCGTCTTTGCTGCGCGGGGAAACATGTTACCTGCGGGAACACAGTATGTGCCGAGATCAAGAGCTGCTCTTCTTGCGGAGACCTTTACTGCCCAGAACACGGCCGGGCTTGCTTCCATTGCGATCTACCTACATGCTTTGCAGATCAGACCGCCTGTGGCTACGGACCCCATACAACCGATTCCGCGTTCTGCCCCAACTGCACAAAAACCAGTTTTGAGGACCGAGTCATTTGTCTTGGCTGCGCTGTGCCATGCGAGTTGTGCAGCCGAGAATTCCCCGCAACGCACATTTTCACTTGTAGTATTGGCGGGGAACGCTTCTGCTCGCAGCACAACAGGAATGTTGATGGCAGCCTTTGCTCGGAGTGCGGCAAGCCCGCCTGCAAATGGCACGCCAGAGACACTGCCGACGGGGGTTGGGCGTGCATGCCGCATTCATGCGAGGCGGGATGCTGCGGTCGCGTTTTTGGCCGATCTCAATTGGTTGAATGCGTTGAGAACCCAGCCGAACTGCTTTGCCCCGATCACCGCCAATCTTGTGTCCTGTGCAAGAAGGCGATTTGTCAAAGCCATGTGATTCGCAGTTGGCAGAAAGAGCCGTTATGCAGCGACGATGCCCGTTCTTGCGTACAGTGCGATCGCCAAGGTCCACGAATCTATCGGAGGGACGCGCTCCAGACCTGCGTGATTTGCCGAGGGCTTGCATGTGGCGATCACGTCCGCAAGTGTGCCATCTGTCAGGCGAGCACATTTTGCAAGGCTCATGAATCGGAGCAGCCGTCCTGCGCCTCCTGTGCGCGGGCATCGTGCGGCACGGAAGGATGCGAGATCGCGTCATCGGCATGCAAATTATGCGGCATGAGCTACTGCAGACATTGTGTCGGAAAAGACGGTATCTGCACGGCGTGCACTAACTCTCTGCCAGAAGGGCGCATAAGCTCGGCGGTCCCGATTCTGGAGGCCGTAGATCGGAAGAGC
>OCZU010000210.1_pt1 | contig 42453 bp, 49 predicted proteins | sample 1539001 | NCBI WGS metagenome assembly OCZU01 (sample SAMEA3539306, study PRJEB22396) | soil metagenome | biome: tundra; feature: field; material: soil | place: USA | collected 2010-05 | depth 0.15 m | reverse complement strand
CACTTTCCCCCACTTCTAACCACCTTCCGTGCCGGGGGTCAATAAAAATTAATGCTTTATTTGCGACCGTCGAAGAAAGGCGCTAAAAGCTTTTGGCGTGATCGATTACATCCAGAAGGGTGGTTTGCTGATGTGGCCGATTCTGGCTTGCAGCATTATTGCCATTGGCGTTTTCGCGGAACGGCTTTTCTATTTACATCGCGCCACCATCCACGTCGGCGAATTCTTAAAAGGACTTTCCAATCTTGTTCGGCTCCGCAATTTCGCCGAGGCGCTGCATGAGTCGGCCGGAACACCCGGTCCGGTCGCGCGGGTCATTCACACGGCGATCATCCGGCACGATGCGCCGCGATCGGAATTGCGCGAGATCGTGCAAGAAGCCGGACAACTTGAGGTGCCGAAGCTGGAACGATTTCTCGGCGTGCTTGCGACGATCGCATTTCTGGCTCCGCTCCTCGGTTTGCTTGGAACAGTCGCGGGTATGATCGACGCCTTCGGAACAATTTCGTCGCACGGTGGATATGCCACCGTGACCGAGCTTTCCGCCGGAGTTTATAAAAGTTTACTAACGACGGCGGCCGGCTTGGTCGTCGCCACGCCCACCTTTGTTGCTTACAGCTATTTGTCGTCGCGGGTTAATACCATGCTGCACGATATGGAGCGCGCCGGAATCGAGATCGTGCACATGTTGACCGACAGCGAGCCGCTTTCCGGCATCATCAGCTTCCAACAACCGGCGGGAAAGAGCGCGGGCGACGTGAGCCGCGACTAAGGATCAGGCCGCGCCGACATGAAGCTCAGCCGCACGAAGGAATATAACTTCGGCTGGATGGTCATAGTCCCGCTGCTCGACATTGTTTTCCTTCTGATTTTCTTCTTGTTGTTGAGCTCGAATTTTATTTTGCAGCCGGGCGTTTCCGTCTCACTTCCGTTTTCGCAATTCACGCTCGGACCCCAGGTAAATCCGCAAATCGTCAGCATCACCGGCGGCGCGGCGCCGGCGATTTATTTTCGCGATCAAAGGACGACTCTGGAACAGCTTGGACCGTTGCTGGACGACGCTAAACGCGAAGGCCGCTCCGTTATTATTAAGGCCGATCGTTTCACTCCCTACGAATTGGTGGTCGCTGTGACCAATGCCGCGCTGGAACACGGCATCACTTCGGTCGCGTTGGCCACTACTCCGCCGCGGTGAATCCACCCGTTTCAGCGTCCACGACCGCGCCGCTTTTGTTTAATTGGGAAGCGCCACGGCGCCGGAAAGTGGCGATAGCCGGATTCCTAATGGCTTCCGCAATCGCACATGCGGTTTGCTTTTACATCTTCCAAATTGTCTATCCGCCGACGGTCGCTCTATTGCCCGCGCCCGCGCGTGTGAGTTTGATTTCGCCCAACTCGGAAGAAGGCCGCACGCTTCTGCGTTGGATTGAAGCAGAAGATCCCGCGCTTGCTTCGACCACGCTGCGGCCACAGGAAGCAAAGGCGCACGCATTGCCCAAGGTCCAGCATCTTCCCTTTTATGCCGGGTACGAGCCTGGTTTGAAGGAGCCGCCGCCGCCGATTGTCGATCTTCGCATGCCAAGTGCGCAGCCTCCTGGAGCGGTACCGATGAACTATCCCAGAATCCCGCCGGTGAGCCGCGTCGCGCCGACCGTGGTTTCATTTTCGCGCGAGATTGAAAACTTGGGCCCAACGAGCGTGCCTTCGACCAGGTTTGCCGCTTCGAATAGCGAACCGCCCGAACAAGTGCGCTTTCGTGTTGGCGTCAGCTCAGCTGGTGACGTTCGTTATTGTTTTCCAATAAATTCTTCCGGCGATCCAGCGCTCGACGAGCAAGCCCGACATTACCTTGTGCTTTGCCGATTTCCTGCGAGGCCGCCAACGGGAAAGACTCCCGAGGAATCCATTGCCTGGGGAGTTGCTGCGATTGAATGGGGCAACGATATCGCGCCGGCTCCCGCGACATCGACAACGACGGGAACGCCGTGATCCGGGTTACGCTCACCGCGCTGGTCGCGATTTATCTGCTGCTTTTTCTTGCGGCGGTTTTTCTCCTCTGGATAGTTGGAGAGTGGAATCGCCGCCGGCGCGAACGCCGGGCCTTGCGCTACCGTTTGGTTTGCGCGATTTGCGCGTTCGAGTTTGAAGATCGAACCACGGCGTTACTTCCACGCTGTCCGCGTTGCGGCAGCCTGAACGAAAGATTTAAACCGGAGCGAATTTAACAATGGGAATGTGGATCGGTCGCAATCGCAAAGCACGGGTGACTTATGGCTTCGACGAGATCGCGCTCGTCCCCGGCCGAGTCACCGTCAACCCAAATGAAGTCGACACGATCTTTCGTCTGCCGCGCAAGAACGCCGCGCCGCTGGAATTAAAAATCCCGATCCTGGCCAGCGCGATGGATGGCGTTGTCGATGTTCGTTTCGCCATCGCCATGAGCAAACTCGGCGGACTCGCCGTGCTTAATTTGGAAGGCGTTCAGACTCGCTATAAGAATCCGCAGGAAGTTTTGCAAAAAGTGGTCGAAGCCGACAAAGCGACAATCACCGCGCTGCTGCAGAAGATTTATCAAGAGCCGGTGCAACCGGATTTGATCGCTGGGCGCATCCGGCAAATCAAGGACGCGGGCGCGCTCGCCGCCGTTAGCTCTATTCCACAGCGCGCCGAAGAGTTCGGAGCGATTGCCCAGGAAGCCGGTGCGGACGTCTTTGTCGTGCAAAGCACGGTTTCGACGGTGCGCCATATTTCTTCGGAATATAAGTCACTCGATTTGGAAAAATTTTGTCGCGAGATGCGCATACCGGTACTCGTCGGCAACACAGTTGGTTACGAGGTCACTTTCGAGATCATGGAATGCGGACCGGCCGCAGTATTAGTCGGCGTGGGACCCGGCGCCGCTTGCACTTCGCGCGGAGTGCTGGGACTTGGCGTGCCGCAAGTGACGGCGACGGTCGATTGTGCCGCCGCACGCGACGCCTATTTCAAGAAGACCGCGCGTTATGTGCCGATCATCACCGACGGTGGAATGAGCCGGGGTGGCGACGTGTGCAAGGCGCTGGCTTGCGGGGCCGATGCGGTCATGGTCGGCAGCGCATTTGCCAAAGCGGAAGAAGCTCCCGGAAACGGTTATCATTGGGGAATGGCCACACCACATGCGAATCTCCCGCGCGGAACCCGCATCAAAGTCGGAACCACCGGCTCATTGAAACAAATTCTGTTCGGCCCGGCGGAAGTCGACGACGGCAGCCAGAATCTTGTCGGCGCGATAACCACGTGCATGGGGAACGTCGGCACGCGGACGCTCGCGGAATTTCAGCAGACGGAGATCATCATCGCGCCTTCGATCAAGACAGAGGGGAAACTTTTCCAAGCCGTCCAAAGCGTCGGGATGGGAACGAAATGATATTTAGCGAATTGGCGGCCGGGTGAGTGAGTAATTGACCGCTATACAGTCACGCCAGAGCCTTTTATTTCGCTAAATGAACACAGATCGCAGAGTTGTCATCACAGGCTTGGGCGTGGTTACACCCGTAGGCAACACAGTAGAGACCTTTTGGAAAAATCTGACCGAAGGCCGGAGCGGTATTCGCAAGATCCAAGCTTTCGATACATCGGACTACGATTGCCAGATTGCCGGTGAAGTTCGCGATTTCGATCCGAAAAATTTCTTCAATAATTTCAAAGATGCCCGCCGGACCGACCGTTTTGCGCAACTGGCCATGGCCGCGGCGAAGATGGCGGTGCAAGACAGCGGCCTCGAACTGGACCGGGTGAATCGCGATCGCTTCGGCGTACTGGTTAGCAGTGGAATCGGCGGATTGAAGACGTTGGAAGATCAGCACAACATCTTGATGAACAAGGGGCCGTCGCGCGTCTCGCCCTTCACCATCCCGATGCTCATCAGTAACATGGCCAGCGGCTTGATCTCGATGGAATTTGGATTGCGCGGCCCAAACATGTGCATCGTCACCGCTTGCGCGACGTCCAACAACGCAATCGGTGAATCCTGGCGAATGATTAAGTTTGGCGACGCCGACGCTTTTTTGGCCGGCGGTTGCGAGGCCTCCATTGTTTCCATCGGTCTCGCCGGTTTCTCTGCAATGAAAGCTTTGAGCAGGCGCAACGATGAGCCAGAACGCGCATCGCGCCCTTTCGATCGCGACCGCGATGGTTTCGTTATGAGCGAAGGCGCCGGCGTTGTCGTGGTCGAAGAGCTCGAACATGCGAAGGCGCGCGGCGCGAAAATTTATTGCGAACTTTCCGGTTATGGACTTTCGGCCGACGCCTACCATATAACTGCGCCGCCGGAAAACGGCGAAGGCGCGGTGCGCGCGATAAAGCTCGCTCTGGAGCACGCGCGGGTTTCTCCAGAAAAAGTCGATTATATTAACGCGCACGCGACTTCCACCGATATCGGCGACATCTGTGAAACACGCGCGATCAAGACTGTCTTCGGCGATTATGCCCACAAGGTTTCGATCAGCTCGACCAAGTCGATGACGGGTCACTGCCTTGGCGGAGCCGGCGCCGTGGAAATGGCGGCGTGCGCGCTGGCCATTCGCGATGGCGTAATTCCGCCGACGATCAACTTGGAAAATCCCGATCCAGAATGCGATCTCGATTACACTCCAAACGTGGCCAGGGAAAAGAAAGTGCGCGTAGCCGTGAACAACTCCTTCGGTTTCGGCGGCCACAACGCCACACTCGTGGCGACAGAATTTACCGGTTAATTGTCGATCTTACTGAGCTACCGGATCGACGAAGATTTGCCCGCTCGAAACGTCAGCGGCCTCGAAAGAAAATCCGTGACCTTCGCGCGATAACGATTGCAAGAGGGCGGCCACGCTTTGCCCCGTCGTCGCGGAATAGAATCGCACCAGGCCAACTGTCGTGCTCGGGCCAAAGACAGTGATCATGATCGTCTCGTCATCGACCGAGTTCATGAAAATATGGCTGCCGTTGCCTTGATGGTAGAGCGCGTTGAACTCCACTTCTCCGATGCGTCGGGCAAGTTCCTGCGTCGCCGCAAAAGAGCCAGCCGCGAGAGCCGCGATGATCGTGACATCCATGGCGTTCATGTCGCCAAACTGCGAAATAACATTCCCACCGCGATCGATCACGACAGTGAGATCGGCTTCGGTTTTTTTCAAAAAATCAGAGAGCACGCCGTCGAGCGTCGCGACATCTTTGATGGTTAGGACAGGAATCGCGTTCATGCTGGAGCAACTTCAGTTTGGGGCACAACCGAGCCGGCAGGAATCGCCACCGTCGGCGCTGTCGTCGGGGGGACGTCGTTTTGCTTACTGAACTTGTGCAGCAGGATTTGCGACACGGCGTTTAACGTGGCGAAAACATTCTGTCCTGTGCTCGAGACCGATTCGAAACTTTGCAGGCGTTTCTGCCGATTATTCAAAACGTATTCCATATAATTGAGCGGCGCGATGTTCGGCAAATCGCGCTTATTATACTGGAGCACGCATGGCATATCGTCGATCGCAACGTTTTGCCGGGCGAGGTTGTCGGCAAGATTTTTGAAGCTCTCCACGTTCTCTTCCATTTTTTCCCACTGCGAATCGGCCACGAAAACCATGCCGTCGACGCTGCGCAGCACAAGCTGGCGAGTCGCGTTGTAAATGACCTGGCCGGGAACGGTGTAGAGCTGAAACTTGGTGACGAAACCTTTGATCACGACCGCGTTCAGCGGCAGGAAATCGAAAAAGAGCGTCCGGTCCGCCGCGGTCGCAAGCGAAACGAGGTCGCCGCGATTTTGCGGACTGATTCGTTGGTGAATATAAGCAAGATTGGTTGTCTTGCCGCAGAGCGCAGGGCCGTAATAGACAATCTTAAACTGGATCTCGCGGCTCGCGTAATTAATGATCGACATGAGATACCTCCGGTTGTGAATAGGTTCGCGAAAGTTCGTCGACCATCTGCGCGAGCTGCCCGCGCGTATCAGCGACAAGTTCCCCGGCGGAGTGCAGCGCGGAGAGACAAATATTGCCGAGCATGAAAAATGTAAGCGTTGAGTTCGTGCCGCGCAGCGTCATCGAATTAAGCGGACCTAGTTTGGTGTCGAGCATGTGCTTGTCGATCCTTTGAAGCAGCGTCGGTGCCACGGCGCACAAACCATCGGCTCCAATCGCGGCCGGAAGATTTCCAGCCAGGCTCAGACCGTCCGAGAAAGTGATGGAGCAGCCGTCAACACCGGGGAGCTTGATCGCGCGAGCGACGACTTGCTTGGCGTCGATTTTTTCCACCGGCTGGTCGTCGATCTTCGCCGGCGGCGCCAAATCCGACTGTGCATCGGAGGCTTCGCCAGCGTTGAAGCGCTTGGCGTCTTTTTCCGCCTGGATCGAGAACGGTGTCTCGAACACTTCTCCCTTTACGATTTGTTCCTGATCGCTCCGCATCTCCAAAGCGGTGACCGGAACGTTTTTCATCACTTCCTGCAACGGCAGCACGACGGGCGTATCGTGCGGATCCACTTCAAACAAATATTGATAATCTGCCGGGATTGCTTCGTAGAAAACCTTCGGCGTCACAATCACGCGTCCAGTCGCGAGCTGTTCCGCAATGAGCGAAAGCGGAAGGTTTATCCGCACATCCTCGGGCACAAGATTGGGCTCCCCTTTTCGCTGAAACGCAGGAACGTTTTGCAATAACGCCCTGAGAGAGAGCGCGATTTTCTCGTCCACTTTTTCCGGCTCCTCGACGAGGGGCGCTGTGATTGGCTCGAAATCGATCGACTCGCTGGTTTTTCGCTTCCGTCGAGGCGCAGTTTTCGCGGCTGGTTCAGATGTCGACCCTGGCTCGGGCGAAGGAAACTTCAGCTGATCGAAAGGAACCGATTCATATGGATTTCGCAGCGGCCCTGTGGGCTGCGCTTTCTTTGGCGGCGCCGGTCGCGGTAGAATCGGAGGCGGCAGAACGGGCGGCCCGCTTGAGGCTGGAACTCTCTCAGAGGCGGGCGCACCCGTTCCCTTCGGTGGAAGATGAAAAGGAATTCTTGTCGGGGCGGGAGCGAAACTGTGCGGCGGCATTTCGCTCACGCGAGATTCCGGGGGAAGAATTTCCGATCTTGGGAGCGTTACCGGAGCGGACGTCTCGGTTGCTTCAGGTTCGGCGGCCGCGTGAGCTTCGGCGGTCGCCGTTTCCACGCGCACGGGAGGAAACGCTGAAGCTTGCAGCGGCTCGATTGTCGTTCCAAATTTTTCACTCTCTTCCAACGCGACAATCAGAAACGGAGTTTCGACCTGCGGAACGGCGTTATCGCGCACTTGATCGCGCCGCACGTTCAAGCGATCGAATTGTTCGAGCACTTTCTCGAATGGCAACGCAATCCGTGTGTTGTCGGTCAACGTAACGCTGCGCATAAAAATCTCGGGGATCTGCTCGTAAATGCTCGCCAGAGAGACACTCGGATTGCGGGTCGCCATCCCTTTCTCGACCTCAATTGCCTTTAACAGAATTCGCCGGGTTGGATCGAAGCTCTCCTCCGATTTGATGTAACCGAACGGAACCTGATCGAGGATTTCGGAAAGCTGCAACGAAATGGCGCGTTCGATTTTCGGCTCAAGCGCGAGCGCGATCGCCGGTGGAAAATCGTGCGGCCGGAGGGCCGATTGCGTGCCTCCAAACGAGACTATTCGCGGCGCTGTCTTTCCCGCGATCATTGCATTAGGGAGCGTTGGATTGCCTGCTGCGACCCGAAAAGGATCCTGCGGCGCGATCGTTCGAGTCGCGTGCGGCATGACTGTCTTGCCTAAACGCTCACTGGTCGGTTTTTCGACCGGCGGCGCGGATTTTCTTGCAATGGTCGGCGGAGCGCTCTCGGACGCAAAGAATCGCAAACGCACTTTGTTAACAAGATCGGCAAATGGATTCATCGTGCCCTCTTAGCGATCCTCCGCGGTGACACGCCAGATTTCCTCCAGCGTCGTAATTCCTTCGGCCGCCTTCTCGATGCCGACCATGCGCAAAGTTTTCATTCCTTCGGTCATCGCCTGGTTCTTGATGATCGCAGCCGACGCGCGTTTGATGATCAAACGCCGAACAGATTCACTGATCGGCAGCGCTTCGATAATTGCCGCGCGTCCGAGATAGCCACGGCCTTTGCACCGGTCACAGCCGCTGCCATGATAGAAGACGGCATCTTTCGTATCCTTCAGCGCAAGCTTCTCGAGAATTTCAGACTCCGGCACAAACTCTTCGCGGCAATTCGTACAAACGCGGCGGACGAGACGTTGCGCGCAGGCCATGAGGATCGAGCTGGAAATGAGAAACGGCTCGATGCCCATGTCATCGAGACGCGTGATTGCACCGGCGGCGTCGTTCGTGTGCAGCGTGCTCAGGACCTGGTGACCGGTGAGCGCCGCCTTCACGGCGATGTCCGCCGTTTCGTTGTCTCGAATTTCGCCGACCATCACGATGTCCGGGTCCTGGCGCAAGATGGAACGCAACGCTGATGCAAAATCGAGACCGATGTCTGCACGCACCGCAACCTGGTTGATGCCGGAGAGCTCGTACTCGATCGGGTCTTCGACCGTCACGATGTTGTACTGCGGGTTGTTCAATTCCTGCAGAACCGAATAAAGCGTGGTCGTCTTTCCTGAACCGGTCGGGCCGGTCACGAGAATCATTCCATGCGGCGCATCGATTGCGTGTTTGAACTTGCTGAGCGTGTTCTGGTCCATCCCCATTTGGTCGATGCTTCCAGTCAGCTGCGCTTTATCGAGAATACGGATGACGATTTTTTCGCCGTGCGCAGTGGGCAAGATCGAGATACGCAAGTCGATCTCTTTGCCGAGAACCTTGATGCGGAAACGTCCATCCTGCGGAACGCGTCGCTCCGCGATGTTGAGACCGGCGAGAATTTTGATGCGCGAAGTAATCGCGAGCTGCAGCGCTTTCGGAGGCGATTCCGCCAAAATCAATTCGCCATCGACGCGATAACGCAGCTTGAGCGTGTTTTGAAACGGCTCGATGTGAACGTCCGACGCTTTTTCTTTCACCGCTTGCGCCAGGATCAGGTTCACGATCTTGATGACCGGTGCGTCTTCCGAGTCGGAAGCGAGGCGATCGAGATCGATCTCTTCGCGCTTCGAAACCTGCACTTCGACTTCACTGGCTTGGACCGCCTCTTCCGAAACTTGGCGAAGCACTTCGCTCATGTTGCCAGCGCCGTGCACGCCAGTAAGCGCCTCGCTCACCGCGCGTTCGGTCGCGATCATTGGAACAATCTCGAGCTGCACGCGCCGCTTCAGATCGTCTAACGCGAGCACATTCGTCGGGTCGGACATCGCCACGAAAAGTTTCCCGTTTAGGCGCGCGATCGGTACGAGCTTGTTCGCTTTGGCCATGTCGCGCGGCACGATCGACATGATGTCTTCGGGGACGTGCAATTTTGAAAGATTGATCGGCGGCGTGTTCAGACAGCGCCCCATGCTAAACGTCATGTCCTGCTCGGTGACGAACCGTTTGTCGGTCAGAATTTTGAGCAAACGGCCGCCTTCGATTTTCTGAATGCCAACCGCTTCTTCGAGCTGATTGGGAAGCAGGAGGCCGTCCTCGATCAGGACATCGGCGATGCGTTCTCCGAAAGATTTGCTTCTGCTCATGTCGATCTGGCCGTTAAGCGCGTGTCTCCAGCCGGTAGATCGACTGCAAATTTTTTACGATTGATGAAGGCCGGGCGAGATACCAGGCCACGGTGTAATCGAGCGATTGCTGCACGGCTTCGCGGCCGGTCGCGTCAAAAGGATTGCAGCACGCCACCATCATGGTGCGGCTAACGAGATCGAACGGCACAAACAGTCGGCCGAGCGTAAGATAATCCGGCAACATCGGCGCGATCTGCCGATCGGTGTCGTAATATTCGAGCGGCACATAGGCGAACTTCGTCCGGTCGATCAAGGCCGAGAGCACCAGGTCGAGACGATCCACGTTGCCCTTGCAAAGACTGTCCAGGAGCGAGACCGCGAGTGCCTGCCCGTTCAAATCTTTGTTCAGTTGCTTCGCCGATTCGAGCGCGGTCAACACTTCCTCTTCAGGAAAGAGCTGCTGCACGATCAAAAATTTTGCGAGATGATCGTCGCCGCGCTCGGCTAGATTTGCGATCTTCCCCGTATCGCCGCCGCGGGCGCCGGCCATGTCGATAAGCGAACCTTCGCCCTTACTGGCTTGCGCGGGATTCGCAGTCAAGCCGGCCTGGCCGCCTGTGCTCGCGATCGCGGCGCCGGACGCTTGCAACCGCGCCTCGATTTCACCCAGCATGGCCAGGATTTCGGGCGCGTTTGGTTCCTTCACCAGAATCACCTCACACTCCTGCATGGCCGGCGTGTAGGAGCCGGCGTTGAAATACGCCTCCGCCAGTTTGCGCGAAGCTTTCAACGAATCCTCGTGTCGCCCGACCTTTTGGTAGGCTTCCTTCAGTATCTCCAAAGATTGGTAATCATCGGGTTGTGTTTGAGTAATGGCCTCAAACATCTCGATGGTCTGGAGAATCTGACTATGCTCCTCGTCTGACAGGGTGTGTTCCAGCACGTCCAGTGTAAAAAGCTAGAAGCGTGCCCCTACGCGGGGCGAAACCGCCCAATTCCCGTTAAAGTTGCAAATTTCCCAACCCCTTAGCCATGGCGATATGCGCCAAACCGGCCCCATCCCTCCTTCATTTCGGCTTCCCGATTTGAGATCTTCGGCCTTATAATCGCGCCGTGTTTCCCCCACGCAGCGCGGCTCGTCAGGCCTTTACGCTAATCGAGTTGGTCGCCGTAATCGGCATCATCGTCGTTCTCACCGTGCTGGTTGCGCCTGCGTTCACGAACATTAAACACGCTACCGACATCACCAGTGCGGCATATACGATAAAAGGCGTTCTGGAACAGGCGCGAAATTATGCACTGATAAATAACACTTACGCGTGGGTCGGGTTCTTTGAAGAAGACGGATCGACAGCTTCAAACAGTCCAGCCACGGCCGGAATGGGCCGAGTCGTAATCTCGACCGTGGCATCGAAAGACGGAACAATCGCTTACAAACAGCCGGTCGTCAGTCCTGCCACTCCCATGGATTCGGCAAGATTAGTTCGGGTCACTAAGCTTGTGAGACTCGATAATGTTCATCTGCGGACCTTCCCGAACGGCGGTGGCAGTGGTAGCGATACCTTTCCAACCAGGCCCCCGATTCCGGGTAATCTGCCGGATAACGCCAAGATAGGTGACACCAGCCCGCCGGATTCTCTAAGACCTTTTCAACATCCCATCGAAGGTTCATCCACGCCGGCACAGTACACATTTAGCAAAGTCATTGAGTTTAGCCCGCGCGGCGAGTGCCGCGTTAATAATAATAACTACACAGTTCGATCACTCATCGAAGTCGGTTTTCAGCCCGTGCGCGGGACGGTCTTGGATAACAGTAAAAATTGCGCCGTCCAACTCACGGGGTTCGGCGGGAACATCAAAATCTATCAGCCGTGAAGCGTTGTTCTTCCGCTTTCAATTCGTTTTCCCTGGTTGAAGTAACCGTGGCTCTGGGTGTCACAGCGTTTTGTCTGGTCGCCGTGTTCGGGTTGCTTCCCGTTGGTTTAAAAGCAAACCAGAACTCGATCTCGCAAACTGCCGCAGCAAGCATTCTCTCGGCCGTTATTGCCGACATGCGCGCGACACCCAAGAGCGCATCTTCATCCGTCCAGTTCGGCATTACTTTCGGCACTGAAACGACATTGTATTTCGACAACGAAGGCAAATCCTCATCTTCGCTCGGTCCTAACTCGCGTTATCAACTAAAAATTAGATTTCCGAGCAACGGATCAGGAACGACGGCTGCGACCTTTGCCGATCTGAAAGTTACCTGGCCGGCAGCGGCCGCGCCCGAAAATGCTCTGGGATCGAGCGAGGTATTCGCAGCGTTTGACCGTCGCTGACTATTCCACCGTGCGAAAATCAGCCCACGCCTTCACTCTCGCGGAATTGCTGATCAGCATCGCAATCCTAACATTGCTTACTCTTCTGATCGCTCGCCTCGTTAATAGCGCGGCCATTATTACAACCTTAAGCGGCAAGCACATGGACGCCGATGCGCAGGCAAGACCGCTGCTCGATCGCATGGCAATCGATTTCGCGCAAATGGTGAAGAGGAACGACGTGCAATGCTATTTGAAGTCGCCGGTAATCCCGATGATGGGGACGACAGCCAGCACTAATAACGATCGGATCGCATTCTACAGCACAGTGCCAGGGGACTATCCCTCGACCGGTTCACAAAGCCCGTTCTCTCTCGTTGCCTATCGAGTTAACTCGAGCACCGCTGCTGCGAACGCCGCCTCTAATACCCGAATGCAACGCATGTCGAGAGGACTGCTTATGAATGGCGACTCTTCGTCTATTACCGATGGTCCCCTTGCCTTTGGACCAACAACGATCGAGTCGATTTGGCCGAGCATCGGAAGCAACGCAACTTTCGACGCCAAATACGAACTGGTGGGGCCGCAGGTGTTTCGGTTTGAATATTGTTACCTGCTCACCACCGGCAATGTTTCGGCGACACCCTGGGATACTGCACTCGGTCATATTGACGCCGCTGGAATGCGCGATGTCGCGGCGGTTGTTGTCACGATCGCGACTATCGACCCGAGAAGTCGCGTGCTTCTCGACAACGCGAGAGTCGCAACAATTGCGGGAGCGCTGCCTGATTACGCTTCCGGCGCAGGACCGGGTCAGCTCTTGGCGCAATGGCAGGACAAACTGGATACCGATTTACAGATTACGGCGATGCCGCGTCCCGCGATTTCGGGCATCCGCTTTTATGAGCGTTACTTTTATCTTGCGCCGACACGCCAATAATCATGCCTGGTCAAAACCTTTGGCTTAAGAAACCGCTGGAGAGCGGCGCGGCCTTGATCATCGTTCTCGCGTTTGTCGTGCTCTTGAGCGGATTGATCGTCGCTTATCTTTCCCGAACAACGACCGATCGGCAGCTCGCGAGATCAAGCTTTGATAATACCGCCGCGGATCTGCTGGGCAGGAGCGCGCTTGATATCATAGTCGGCGATTTCAAACAGGAAATCGTCAATGGCTCGACCGGTTCTACGATCCATACGCCAAACAGTAACGCAGACGTCGTACCGAGACGCAGCGGCGACTCATTCGATGTGCCAAACTTAATTCGACGCAGCGTTCGCTCCGATGGACTCGGCTCGCCCGCCGTTCCAAGCCGCGCGTCGGCCGTCAATTCAGCAACCGATATCTCCGTCAATGGACGCTCCGTCACCACCGCGCGTTGGAACAAACATTATTTGATTCCGCGCCGACCTCCCGGATCGGGGGAAACAACGACTACCGTTTACACCGATCCTGTAAGCGACTTTGTCGCACCCGACTGGGTTTTGGTAAGTAATCTCGGCCCAAGTGTGATGACGGCTCCCGATTCGTCAGTGATGGGCCGCTACGCCTATGCGGTCTACGACGAAGGAGGCCTGCTTGATCTTAATGTGGCCGGTTTTCCGTCTGCAAACTCAACCCATGCCGCGTATCTACGCAACATCGGGCGGAAGGGAGTTCTTGCTTTCGCCGATCTTACCGTTACCGGCGCGAGTTACGGCGCAGCCGACCGGGGGCTATAGCACTTTCGGTTTCCCATCTAATCCAACGAATTTTGTAACCTACTTTCTCGATACCAGCCGCGATTTTGGAACTACAGCAAGGCCGGCAACTTATTCGACCGGCAGTCGCATCGATCAAAGTCTGATCAATCGAACAGAATTATTGGAGCTTCGCCGAACGCTCACCGCTTCACAGGGTGCGATGCAATATCTTGGCACTTTTTCGCGAGAATCGAATCATCCGACCTGGAGCAATTCCGTCACTCAACTGGCTGCCAGATTCCCGCTAAGTCGCTTCGATCTCTTCGCGATCACTCCTCCCGTCAATCCTGCCGCTATCCAGCAATATTTTGGTTTGGTCTATGTCGCCGCATCCGGATCTTCTGCGGAACATTGGCGATACTGCGGGACTTCAGGCGTTAACCCACTACCGGCGATCCCTTCAGTTAGCGGCAACAATCAAAACCCAGACTTGTTCCCCTTGCTTCAGTACGCGTTGCCAAGCGGGACGTCCATTGGCGAGACTCTTTCAATTGGGGCTTCGTTGATCGATCAACGTGACGGGAATAATACCACAACGTGGATTGAATTCGCCGCCGCTGATCCCTCATTACCGCCGCAGAGGGCTTTTGGAGTGGATAGAGATGCATCTACGGAAGCGGATGCTCCTCCTCGACCCGCCACGGTAATTGTCCTCAACCACGAGTTCAGGAATGTCGGGGAGATCGGATACGCTTATCGAAATGCCTTCACCAGTCTCAATTTCCGGACTGCAACCAGCCCCGACGCTCCGTTGCTCGATCTTTTTACCTATAACACGGCGAGTCCCCGCTCTGGCATTGTCAATCTCAACACGCGCAATGTCCCGGTACTAGCCGCTGTGATAAAGGGAGCGCTTCCAACTGACTCCTCAACAGCAGGAGTCACTGAGTCCGACGCGACCGCCGCGGCGGCTACTATTGTTAACGCAACCACGATGCAGCCGGCACTGGGTCGCCAAGACATCGCTCGCCTCGCCGGTTCAGTTATCACTGCTCCGTTCTCAACAAACGAGGAAACTAATGAAACGGTCGCCCGCGCACTTGCCGAAGTAGCGCAGACTAGGACCTGGGGATTGATGATCGACGTGATCGCGCAATCGGGACGATATCGACCGAACGCTTCAAGTTTGGCTGACTTTATCGTGCGCGGCGAGAAGCGTTATTGGCTTCACATCGCAATCGACCGTTTCACCGGGGAAGTGATCGACCAACAACTGGAAGCTGTTTTCGAGTAGTCGAGAGAGTTGAACTAGACTCTCTGCTCGCTTGCCTTCAGCAACCTGATCGCATCGCGCAATTCCGCGGCGCGCTCGTACATCTCTCTTGTAACCGCATGTTCCATTTCGCGCTCCATGATTTCTAGTTTCGACAACGGACGTCTCGCGCGCACTTCGTCCATCCATTCGTCAAGAAACGCGATCTCAGAACTTTTCGCCGCCAGTTCCGGAAAATTTGAGCGTTGGAAGAATTCCATAATGGAGTCGCGCCCGTGCTGAATCTCCGCCATGGCATCGGCAAACTTTCCCTGCGCGAGCAGAATGGACGACTTGGCCCGCGTGTTCATCATCAGCACGTAAGGCCGGAACTGTTGCAGGCTCCACGCAACCTCCTCGCGATCGGTGTGCTCGGTCACGAAGGTGAAAAGATCGAGATTGCGTTGCGTGTCGCGCACCACGCCGGCGAAATCGTTGAGCTGAAACAAACTCAGGTAACGATGATAATACTGGATGCCTTCCTGCTGCAGCTCAGCGCATTGTTCCGGGGTCAGCTCGTAATTCTCTCCCTTTTCCTCGACCCGTGCCGCGCGCAGTTGATGATAAATGAGCAGCGATTCGCAACCATGCGGTCGCTGGCCATCGGGCCGCCCGGTTATCTCCATTTGCAAAATGCCGAGATCGATTCGCAATTGCAATTTCTCACGTCCATCGAGCCCCAGAATCTTGCGCACCTTGATCGCGCCTCCCTCATGCGGCCAATCCTTCAAAATCGTGTTCAAATCCAAGCTCATCGAGAGAAATAATCCGATATTTGGCCTTCCTTTGTCAATAAGGGTCGTGAGTGCCAATTAAGAACTTTTCGCCGCAGCGTCGCATGTCTAATTGGGCGACGTACTTCCATCAGAATCGGTCTGTGCATCACGGATGGGGTAAGTCGTTCGAAACGCTCTGGTTACCCCGTTTGCGCGTCTTCGAAGACGAATCGCCAATCTACGTTCACAAACGCGCATCACCTAACGCTATTCACGCAATCGAAGCTTCTGATCCCGAAACAACATGCGAGCCGGCACGTTTTGGAGTAGATTCTCGGGTGCCAACTTACATTTACGAAACTACCGACACCAGTAAGCCGATACGATCCTTCGAGGTGAAGCAAAGTGTTCACGATGACGCGCTCCGCGTCGACCCCAAGACTGGCGAAGCGGCGCGGCGTGTGATCTCCGCGGGCTACGGCGTACTTGTACGCGGCAAATCAATGGGTCCTTCGGTCGGCTCCGTCGGCTCGCATAGCGGCTGCGACTGATTGCCAACGAAGGGCTTTTCGCGGAGTCTTTCGCACGTGGACCAGGCGATCGACTCGTTCATCCGCTTCTTAGCGGTCGAACGCGGCCTTTCCGAGAATTACCAACTGTCCACCCAACGCTCGCTCTCGGAATTCGCGGACTGGTGCGCCAAAAAACATAAGATCGATAATTGCTCCCAAGTTTCCCTTCCGCTCATCAGCGAGTATCTCGCCGACCGGAAGCGTTCCGGGCTTTCCGCTTCATCGATCAAATTGATCGTGGTGGCGCTGAAGATTTTTTTTCGCTTCCTCGCAAGCAAAGGCGCGGTCGCGCGCAATCCAAGCGAAGCGCTCACTCTGCCGCGCATCGAAAGATATTTGCCGGAAACGTTGAACGAGATGCAGGTCGAGCAATTGATCGAAAGCATCGACACAAAAGTTTCTCTCGGTTTACGCGACCGGGCCATGATCGAATTGCTTTACGCCAGCGGACTGCGCATTTCTGAGTTGGCCAATGCGCGCCTGGAAAATTTCTCGGTCGAAGACCGAATCCTGCGCGTCACTGGCAAAGGAAACAAGACTCGGCTCGTTCCGGTTGGACGGAAAGCGTGCGAAGCGCTTGCCGCTTACTTATCGACGGAACGGCCAAAGCTGCTGAAACGCCATAGCGGCAGCGAAATTTTCTTGTCCGAGCGCGGAACCAAGTTAACCACCGCGCGCATCTGGCAGATCGTGAAGAAGCACGCCAAGCATTCGGGGTTGGAAACAAACATTTATCCGCACTTGCTGCGTCACAGCTTCGCCACGCATCTGCTCGGCAACGGCGCCGATCTGCGCATCATCCAGGAAATGCTCGGCCACGCCGATATCTCAACAACTCAGGTTTACACCCATGTCGATCAACAGCGCCTCAAAGCCGTACATCGACAATTCCATCCGCGCGCGTAGCATCTCGGACTTCAAACTTTCTTCGTATGAGACGACCTTTTTTGCTCGTGATTATCAGCGCTGGCGCCGCGTTCGCCATCTGGTACGCCCTCCGTATTTCCGAAAAATCCCGGAGCGCAACCGCCGCCGCATTTCTGCCACAGGAGACGATCGCTTTCGTGCATCTTCCAAATTTCAATCAAACCCGAGGTCAGTGGCATCAGTCGGACATTTACCAACTCTATTGCGAGCCGAGCGTACAGGAGTTTTTGCGCAAGCCATTGGCTAGGTTACCGAAGAGGAACGCGACCGTGGCGACGCTTCGCGAAATCGAACAACTGGATGCAAAAGACGCATTTGCCGCCGTAACCAAGATTGACAATAACAATCCGAAACTAGTTGGCGGTTTTCGTTTTCGCGGCAGCCCGGCTGACGCGGAAAACATTATCGAACGGTGGCGATCAAAACTGCTGACGAACAATCCAGCCGCGAAACGCGAGAAGTTGCAACACGGACAGCACCAGATCGACACGATCACAGTTACGCCTTTCGTCCTGGCGACCGTATTCGACGGTGAATGGTTCTTTGCTTCAAACGATCTCGCGGAATTGAAAAGCGTTCTAGACCGCGTCGATCATCGAATGAAAGAATCAACGCTCGATGCCGATAAGAATTTTCGCGCGGCCACGGCCCACATGCCGTCGGATTACGCGGTCTCCTTTTATCTGCAGCCAAAATTTTTTGCCGACAAGATCGCTTCGTTTCGCGCCGGGGATGGAAGGAATGTCCCACCCGATCAGCGCACCATAGTCGAGCAAATGCGCAGTATTTGCGTTGCGACGCGCTTTGAGCGGGGAAAAATCCACGACGTTTCATTCGTGGGCATGCCAAAACTGGAGGATGCGAAACTTACCCGATCATCGCTCACGCTCGGCACGAAGGACACCTTTCTCTATCTCGCGATGCTGTTGAACTTGGGACAAAAGTTCGACGCCATCAACCAAGCGACCGGAAGCGCAGCGGTCGGAGCCGGATGGCAAAGGGCATTGCAGGCTTTCGCAAGGAGCGGCGTAAGCGCGGATGATTGGAAGGCGGCATTCGGAGTCGAGCTGGGAGCGGTGGCTGATTGGCCCGAGAGCGCTCGGTCGCCCGGGGTTTTCGTTACGTTTCCGGTTAAGGACGCGGCCAAAGCCGGGAAAGCTATTGAATCGCTCACGGTTTCGAACCCAGACGGCGCCAATTGGACGCAAACCGAGAAAGACGGAGTACGCTATTTCTCGATGGTCTCGTCGGCAAGTTTAATCGCGATTACGCCGACGATTGCCTTGTCGAATCGGATCGTGATTGGGGGTCTTGACCCGGTTTCGGTCGAAGCGGCCGTTCAACGCAGCGTAGCCGGCACTTCGGAGCTGGGGAATTCGGCGGGCTATGAAAATGCAGCCCGGTCCGTGCCGGCGCCGACGAATTTCTTCACCTACATCGACTTGCCCCTTCTTTACACCCGCCTCGACTCCACGCTGCGACCGATGTTGTTCATGACCGTCTTCGTCCCTTGGGTGGCCAATTATGTCGATGTGAACAAGCTGCCGGCGGCGGACGTTGTTACGAAACACCTGAGCCCGATTGTTTCTTCACAACGATATGACGGCGACGGTTATGTCGCTGAGTCGGTGGGTTCCATTACCTTGAACCAATCCGGCGCCGGTCTGCTCGCGCTTGGCGCACTCGGCACGCTCGTTTACCAACGCGAATCCGCCGCTCCGAAAATGAATGGCTTTGTTCCTGTCCCTCCTTCAAAGTCAATACCCACAACATCTCCTGGAAGTGGGACAGGAAAAGGCTACAAACCTCGCAATTCACCGTCGCCAACTCCGACGGGCGCGCCATAGCAGAATCCCATTCCGGTCTGCGACATTTCGGCGCTGTTTCGCAAGCGGACAGGCGGGAGCGAGAAAACTACTGCCATTCGGCGGAAATGTGTTATTCTTTTTGTTCTATGGCTATTCTTAAGAAAAACGCATTTTCCCGCCGAGTTCCCGATCTGGTGACCGAGGAACTGGTTGCGATACTTTCGCGGCGTGCATCGTTCGAATTCAAGCAGCTCTTCGACATCGTGCACGAGAACCTGCGAGCCCGCAATGCAGCCAGCGGCGGCGAGGAAATGTTGCGGCTCCGAGCCTATGAGAAACTGCAAAATCTCGTGGCGCGCGGCGCGGTCAAAAAGAATGGCAAAAAATACAAGGGATTGCCTTCTGCCTTGGCGGCTGCGATCGCTCCTCAGAACGGCCACATTCCGGTCGCTGTTCGATAGCTGGCGAGTTAATCGCTGTTTAGGACGCGTGTAGGCGCATGATTCGAGAATACTTGCCCGTCCTGCTGCAAATCATCGTAGCGGTTGGTTTTGCCGCCGCGGTCTTGATTGTCAGCGTTATTGTCGGCAAGTCCGGCCGGCGCACGCGGGTCAAAGATACCGCCTATGAGTGCGGCATGGTGCCGCAGGGTGAAGCTCAGCCGCGCTTCGGCGTGAAATTTTACCTCGTGGCCATGCTCTTCATCCTGTTCGATCTCGAGATCGTATTCATGTATCCGTGGGCTGTGGTTTACAAAGAAACAATTGGGCACAGCACGCTGATTCTCTGGAGCATGCTCAGCTTCATCTCGATCTTGATGGTGGGCTACGTTTACGCGCTGAAAAAAGGCGCGCTCGACTGGAAGAAATAAGCGCGAAGCGCGCGCAAGATTGACCTCGTCGATTATCGCTGGTTTCGCACTTGCGCGGCCCGCTGTAACCGCCTAATAGCATTAGCTCTCATGATTCATCATGTTGTCCTTTACAAACTCAAGCCGGAGGTGACTCCCGCCCGCATCGAGGAGATGATGATGAACGCGCGCATGCAGCTCCTGAAGATTCCGGAAGTCCAGACCATCAAATGCGGGAAACGGATCGATCCGGAAATACCGTGGCCGTTCTTTATCGCGATCGATTTCGAGTCGATGGACAAATTCGCCATGTTTCGCGAGGATCCTATCTTCGTGAAATTCAACGAGGAAGTGATCAAACCCAATACCTCGGACTCGCTCAGCCTGGATTTCGAAATGGACCCCGGCAAAGACGTTCGATTTTCGTAATTTCAGATTGCGGATACCGGATTTCGGAAAGATTTCCGCAGTGATCACAGGTCGGCAAGACTCGATGCTTTGCTCTCCGGTATCCAGTTTCACATATACGAAATTCTAACGTGCGACTTGGTTATCTTTACTCGCGATATCCGGTAATCTCGCAAACTTTTTGCGATGCCGAGATGCTGGCGCTGGAGAAGTTGGGTTTCTCGCTCGAAATCGGCTCGATCTATCCACCGCTCTCAAGCCTACGGCATGCGTATGCTTCGCAACTGCGCGCGCCGATCCGTTACGCGCCGCCGCAACAAGTGCTCCGGGTTTGGGAGAAAAATGCAAAGATGCGGGGTACGTGGCCAGGGTCGCTGGTCGATCTTCATGAAGAAAAGTACGGCTGGCGCTACAAGCCCGCGCAGCGTGCCCGCAACGCCCTTTATTTCGCGGAACTATTCAGCCAGGCCGGAGTCGATCATTTTCACGTCCATTTCGCCAATCGGGCCGCACACACGGCCTTGTTTCTAAAACAGATTTCAGGAATTCCATTCAGCATGACCGCGCATGGCCAGGATTTCATGGTCGATCTCGGCAATGACGATCTCCTGCGTGAAATTTGCGCGGCCGCGCAGTTCATTGCCGTGGAAACAGACTACAGCGGCCAGTTGCTCGCTCAGCGATGCCCGGATTCCGTATCCAAGATTTATCGCGTATTCAATGGAATCGATTTGGAAGACTTTCCGGCGCCTGTTCCGTCCCCGCATCACGGACCGGCGCGAATTCTCAGTGTTGGCCGGCTCGTGCCTTTCAAAGGATTCGATCAACTAATTGATGCCTGTGCTGAACTCGTGCGGCGCAATCTTGATTTCACGTGCGAGATTGTCGGCGACGGACCGGAACGCGATCGGCTTCAAACCAAAATCGATAGTCACCAATTGAAATCTCGCGTCGCCTTGCTGGGTTCATTGCCGCGCGAAGCTGTTTTTGAAAAGATGCGCGCTTGCGACATTTTCGCGCTCGCTTCCATGGTCGATCGCAACGGCGCCAGCGATGTTTTTCCCACGGTCATCCTGGAAGCGATGGCGGCAGCGCGCCCGGTTGTCTCGACCCAACTCGCGGGCATTCCAGAATCCGTCGTGCACGGTGAAACGGGAATGCTTGTGCCGCCATCCAACACAACCGCATTCACCGAAGCGCTCGCGCAGTTGGTCGTCGATCCCGTTTTGCGGCAACAGTACGGAAACGCCGGACGCGCACAGGTTGAGCAAAACTTCGCGATCGACAAAACGATCACACCGTTGATGCAACTTCTGCAAGTGTCCGCGGTCGCGCGACAGAAACTTCCGCAGCGCCACAAAGTAAAGCAGATTGCCTATTTGATCGATCGCTGGCCGGACAACGCCCTGCCGTTGCTCGAAAGGGAACTGAACGAAATGAGGCGACGCAACATCTCGATTCTTCCGATCGTCTGCGAGTTTAATTCCGAGCGAGACCTTACTCCGGAACAGGAGGCGATTGCGCCAACCCTCGAATTCCTTCCCGACGCCATGGTGATTGAGGCGACATGGAAAGCGCAACAAATCCTCGCGCAAAGATTGGAAGACGATCGCGCGAGCGCGGAAGAGCGCGTGCCCCCCGCCGTTTTTCTTCGTCAAGCTCGCTTCGCGTTGACGTTGCGCAATCTGCTCGTTGAAAACAACATTTCGCACGTCCACGCCACGAGCGCTCGTGCGTTCGTCTGCGCGATCATCCTGCAACAAGTTGTCGATCTTACGATCAGCGCGACAATCGAACCGTGTCCGGCCGTGCCGCTAGATTGGACCAAAGGGGCTCTTCGCAGATGCCTCGGCGGGCGATTGAGCGATCGTAGGTTGATTCGTCGTCGCGGCAGTTCTTTCTTGTTTGATAAAGTGGCGTCTAAGAAAGGTTTACTGCAATCATTTCAAGAAAAGATGGGAATCGAATCCAGCGGGTACAAAAATTTCTGGCAAGAATGGTCGGAATTGCTCGTGCGATGGAGTCGGGAACGCCCCGAATAAAACTTAGATCGACAATCACCAATGAAGAAAAAGGCTATTCTCCTTGCGGGCGGCGCTGGCACCCGTCTTTATCCGATCACCAAGATTGTCTGCAAACAACTTTTGCCGGTTTACGACAAGCCGATGATCTGTTACCCGCTCGCCACCCTCATGCTCGGCGGCTTGCGCGAAGTCCTGATCATCTCAACGCCGAAAGATTTGCCGATGCTTCGCGATTACCTGGGCGACGGCGCGCATCTCGGCATTCGCATCGAATACGCGGAGCAAGCGAAGCCGGACGGCATCGCGCAGGCTTTCCTGATTGGTGCGAAATTCATCGGCGACTCGGGGGCTTCGCTGATTCTCGGTGACAACATTTTCTACGGAAAACTCGACTTCTATCGCGAAGCGCTCGCGCTCGACCACGGCGCCTGTGTTTTCGGTTATCAAGTGCGCGATCCGGAGCGTTATGGAGTAGTCGAATTCGATGCGACCGGCAAAGCGATCAGTCTGGAGGAAAAACCTAAGAAACCGAAAAGCCATTTCGCCGTGCCCGGTTTGTATGTTTACGATGGGCAGGTTGTCGATTTTTGCCGAACGTTGCGGCCCTCAGCGCGCGGCGAACTCGAGATCACCGACCTAAATTTGCTTTATCTCAAGCGGAAGGAACTGCACGTAAAATTGCTCAGCCGCGGTATGGCCTGGCTCGATACCGGCACACAAACCAGTTTGCTCGAAGCCGGCAATTACATCGCCACGATCGAACATCGACAGGGATTGAAAGTCGCGTGTCTCGAAGAAGCCGCGTTTCGCATGGGCTTCATAAAGCAAACGGACCTCAACGCCATCATCGATCGGTTGCCGAAAGGCGAGTATCGCGACTACCTCCGCATGGTTTGTGATGAGGGGCCGGCGACGGGCTAATCACGTTTCTTCCTGTAGCGGCGGTCTATGACCGCCATTTATCGGATTCGGCGCTTATAAAGCGCCGCTACAATTTACTTGGGCTGCTCGCGCAGCAGATGGCTCGTATCGGCAAGCAACTTTGTCACCGCGTCCGGCGCGGTCGCGTCGTAATAGCCGCGAATTTCACCGTGGCGATCTACCAGCACGAACCGCGTGCTGTGCACCGGAACTCCGGCATCTTCGCTTCCGTCCGCTGCCGCCAGCTTGAATCCGTTTTTGGAAAGATCGTAGATCGCGAATTTGGATCCGGTTAGAAAATCCCAACGCGTCGGCTGCGCCTGCAATTTCTCTGCATAACCGCGCAAGATTTCCGGCGTGTCCTTCTCCGGATCGACCGTGAACGAAACAAGATGAACATCAGTTTTCTGCAAAGGTTTTTGCAGCTCGCTCATTCGGCTGCTGATCATGGGACACGGTCCCGAGCAACTAGTGAAAATAAAATCCGCGATCCAAATCTTGCCGAGGAGTTGCGCGGACCCGAACGGCTGCCCGTTTTGATTGGTGAGCTGAAAATTCGGAACCGTTCCATAGGATTGAATTGTTCGATTGCGCAGATCGTTCACTTTACTTTGCCAGACAAAGAAAAAGACGGTCGCGATAACGAGAGGAATTCCAAGCAGCGTCACTTTCCAGGCGGTCGCGCTTGCGGACGGCGCGCGTTCAATCGGCAGTGAGGTCGTATTCATGATTTGGTCAAAACGAGTGCGCCCAACAGCAGGGGCAAATAAATAATAGAAGTAATGAACAATGTGCGTGCGGCCGACGCCGTGCGCAGTCGCAAAAAACGCATGGCGACGGCGATGAACCAGCCGCCGAGGGCAAGTTCGATGGGAAGATAAACCCATGTGGCGACTTGGAGAAAAGCGGGGAGGCCGGCGATGACGAGAAGTAAAATGCAGAAGAACACGCTTTGGCTGGCGCTGCGTTCGCCGCTGCGATCGCCGTCCGAAATCATTCGGAACCCCGCGCGCGAATAATCGTCGCGATACATCCACGAAATCGCGAAGAAATGCGGCAGCTGCCACAGAACGAGGATGGCGAAGAGACTCCATGCTCCGGCGTCGATTCTCCCGCGCGCGGCTACCCAACCGATCACTGGCGGCAACGCTCCCGGGATCGCGCCGACGATCGTGTTCGTTGTGCTGACACGTTTCAGGGGCGTGTAAGCGAAGATATAAATCGCGATTGTGACCGCCGCCAGGACTGCGCTCAATGCATTGCAGGCAACGGCGAGATAAACTATTCCGAAAAGAGAAAGCACGCCGCCGACTACGAGCGCTTCGATTGGACGCATGCGTCCGGCGGGAACCGGGCGCGTCTTGGTGCGGGTCATAAGCGCATCGGGCTTTCGTTCCCACCATTGATTAAGCGCAGCCGCGCCGGCGGCGGCCGCGGCGGTTCCAAAGACGACGTGAAAAAGCGCGAGATAACTAACCGGACCTTGCGCACCGACATAAAAACCGACGGCGGTGGTGAGAAGAACAAGCAAGGTGAGACGCGCTTTGACCAACTCGGCAAAATCCGTCGCCACGTTCGCAGTCTCTTCCTCGATCGCGACACTCTTCATGCGTTGAATGCTCCTTTTTCGATCGATTGCGACCGCAAGATGCGCCAGAGAATCGCACAAATGCTCACGCCAAATGATAGCATGGTCGCGCCGATCGCGACATGCGCGGTCGCGATGTCGGCGGCCTTGTTGCTCCAAATCGTCCAGGCCCCGAGTGTGACCTGACCCAACAAAAGGGCGACCCACAAGATCGACAATCGTCTGAGTGAAACCATCCGCCCTGCGTCTCTCCAAACACGAAGACAAAACGCGATCACTGCAACCGCGATGATTGCCGCGAGAAAACGATGCGCCATTTGCAGCCAGATTTGAAACGCGGTGACGTCGGACAAAGCGTGCGCGTCGCGCCACGCGTTGATGGTCGCAATCGCATTTGCGCTCGTATCCGGAATCCATTGGCGATATGCGGCCGGGAAATCGAGGATGGCCAGATCGCGATGCTGATGTCGCATGGTCGCACCGAGCGCGAGTTGAATGTAAATCAGCACCGTGGTGAAAACCGCAATCGATTTGATCGGCGCGAGTTTTGCAAGATCGACATCTTCACTTGAGATCGTTTGCCAAAATTTCGTGGTCGCTAGTGCGATGACGACGAGCAAACCAAGAAACGCTTGCGCTAGACAGGCGTGAAAAATTCCAATTTCATCTTTCAACGTCGTCACGCGCAGACCGCCGAGCACGCCCTGCAAAATCACCGAGGCGAGCGCTAGGTATCCGAGGCTGCGCACCCACCGTCGATCTTCGCCAAGTCCCAGCCACACGGCGAGAATGATGGTCATGAATCCGACAATCGAGGCGATGAGCCGATGCGTGTGTTCAAAGAATATTCCGCCGACCCATTTTGAAACCGGAAACAAAAACATGTTGTAACCGAAGGTGGTCGGCCAATCGGGGACGGCGAGACCGACCCCTTTGCTCGTGACCATTCCACCGCTACAGATGAGAAAAAGTGTGGCGACGCACATGAGCCACGCAAAGCGGTTGAGCCAGATTGTCGATCTTGCAGAAGACATTGAATCAGATTAACCGCGGATTGCGCGGATTTCGCAGATAAACTTCCCGTCGTCCTCTGGCCAATAGCGAAACCGTTCGACGTGCAACGTCAGCTTCGCAAAGCGAAGCGGCTACAGACCGCTCGGACTCGGCGATTGAGTTGGCTCGGCCGGTTTCCCCTCGGGTTGGCCGCTTGGATTCGCGGTCTTCGGCGCTGCCGGCGCCGCGGCCTGCGTTCCAGAAAGCTCCGCGCGTTCCTTCAACCAAGCCTGATAATCGGCCGGCGAATCGACAACCAGCGTTCCCTTCATTCCGTAATGACCGAGCCCACAAAGCTGACCGCAGATTATCTCGTAGGTCCCGGTTTTGATCGGTTTGAACCACATCGGAATGAGCGAACCAGGAATCGCATCCTGCGCGATGCGCATATGCACGAGCGCGAAATTATGGATCACATCTTTGGAAGAGAGTTCGATAATTACCGGCCGATTGACCGGGACATGCAGCTCGTTCATCGTGACGATGTCGTCCTTGCTCGCCGGATCGTTATAGTCGAGACCGAGCGGATTCGAGTTCGTCACGAGATGAACGTCACGACGGCCAAATTCTCCATCCGGTCCCGGCAAGTGAAAGTTCCAGTTAAACTGCTGGCCGATGGCGTGCACCAGGATCACATCCTTGGTTTCTGGAAATTGATTGACGCGCTTGGCCCAGAGCGGAATGGCGAAGCCAATGAGCAGCACGGCTTCGATGAGAACGACGGAAAACTCGAGGTGCGTTGAAATTCCCGATTTGACTCCCTGATAATCTGCGGTGGGATGCCGGCGTTTTCGGAAGCGAATCAACACATAAATAAAATAGGCGGACCAGCCGAGGAAGAGCGCACCCATGAACCAATGGCAGAACTCCAAAATGTGATCGATCTGATAACCGTGCTCGGAGGCATTCGGCGGTTGACCGAGAAACTGGTTGATGACGCCGAGGCTAAACATATTTGTCGAGATCCTCTTCGCTCAATTCCTGATGCGGCTCGAGCGACATCCGGCTGTGACGCCAAATGTGAAAACTAAAGGCGCCGATGCCACCCAACACCGACATGATCGCGCCGAAAAGAAACCAGATCGCCACGGCCATGTGCTCAGTCGATTTGCCGTCCTTGGCGCCATAACAAAACGCGCAGGCCATCGCCTCGCTGAGAGGCAACAAGATCGACAAGAGCAGGATCGACAAAAGTTTCGCTCTCATGTGATGAGCCTAAGCCGTTTCATTTTTCGATAGAACCAGACGCCGTAAATGATCAGCGCGACCGCGACGACAAACGAGCAGATCGCGCCAACAAGGTAGATCGGCGTGCCCTCCACCAGATCGACCCAAATGCACCAGCCGCCCACACCGAGCGCGAGCAGGGTTGAGAAAATGATGAAGATGATATGAAAAACTTTAAGCGACATTTAACGAACGACTGGGTTGTACCAGGCAAGAAAGATAAGCCCGAAAAGTCCGAGGACAAAAAAGCCGGTGAAAATGAGGACGCGATAGATCAGCCGTTTTTCCGCGGCCAGATGCATGAAAATAGCCGCGACCAAACCGGCTTTGAACATCGCGACCAGCAGGGCCACGGCCACGTTCGCCTTTTGTGTGCCGAAGTTGACGTAGGAAAGCGCGACCGTGATGCCGGTAAAGGCGAGCAGCGTTGCGCCCACTATCAGGTAGCCCCTGACGTGCTTCTGCACGTTGTGCGCATATTCTTCGTGCTCGGCCGGGTCGGGTGAAACGTCAGGTGGATTGTTCATCGGTTAAAGCAAATAAAAGAGAGGAAAAACAAAAATCCAAACAAGATCGACAAAATGCCAAAACAAGCCGACCACCTCCACGCGGTTAGCCAGGTGCTCGGGGTTGCGCTTGTAAAGTTTTGATCCGATCGGCAGCCAAAAATAAGTGAAGACGAGCACACCGCCGAGAACGTGCAAGCCGTGCAGCCCGGTGATGGTGAAATAGCTCGCGAAATATGTGCTGTGCCTCGGCTCAAACATGCTCGCGTATTCGACATCTTCCTTCTCGATCTTAGCGATCTTGTCGGTGGAGGGCTGATAAAGGAAATGCGGCCGATCGTTCGCCGGATTGGTCGGATCGGCATTCACTGGATCGAGAGCAATTTCGTACTCCTTGATCTTTGGATCGCTCAGCGCCTCTTTGTTGTGCAAGTGACCAGTGATCTCGCGGCGCGGCGCGAGGCCTTTTTCTTCGAGGTGGTGATTGCCAAGATACGGTTCGTATTTTTCCAGCGCCTCCTGCTTAATAAACGCGCCAAAGTGGTCGAACTTCTGCGGCCATTCGTAAACGAGTTTGACCGTGAGAAAGGTTAGGCCGCACAAAATCGTTATTAGCATGTACCACCAGTAAGCCCAGAAACGCCGCATCTTGAGCGACGCCCAGGCGAGCACGACCGTGACGGACGAGGCGATAAGAATGGCAGTGTTCATTGTGCCGACGGGAACGTTTAAGAGACCGTGCGGCCACATTCCCGGCTCGGCGTCGAGCCGCAGAAAAATGTAAGCGGAAAAAAGTCCGCCAAAGAGCATCACTTCCGAGGCCAGAAAGAGCCAGATGCCAACCTTCGCGTTCCAAAGTCCGGTGTCCGGCCTGGTGTTAACGGTGTACGGAATTTCCATCGCGATTCGTTAAAGATTTAGATTAAGCGTGCACCGGCTCCGGCTCCGGCTCAGTGCGACGAACATGCTCGGTTGGCTGGATCGGTTCGCTTTGCATTGTGAAATCGACGTCGCGTCCCGGCAGGCTGTATTCGTACGGCCCGCGATACGCCACCGGCGCAGAAACGAAATTCCCGTGCGGCGGCGGCGATGGCGCAGTCCACTCCAGCGTGGTCGCGTCCCATGGATTTTCTTTCGCTTTCTTACCGTGCCGGATGCTCCAGAAGAAATTGATGATGAACGGAATTTGCGCCAAGCCCATGATCCAGGCTGCGCTCGAGATCCACGTGTTCCACTGAAATCCGGTTTGGCCCCACACCGTCTCGCCCGCGACGTTCCAACCCTGGCCGCCGTCATACCAGCGCCGATGCATGCCGAGCATTCCCTGCAAAAACATCGGCAGAAAAATCACGTTCATGCAGATCAGCGATGGCCAGAAATGCACTTTTCCCCAGAACTCGTTCATCATCCGGCCGGTCGCTTTTGGAAACCAATAATAGATGCCGGCGAAGAGGGCGAAGATCGTTCCCGGCGCGACGATATAATGGAAATGCGCGATCACATAGTAGGTGTCGTGCAGGTAGAGATCGGCCGAGTTGAACGCGAGCGGAATGCCGGTGAGACCGCCGATTCCAAACATGGGGAGGAACGCGGTCGCAAAAAGCATCGGCACGTTGAAGCGAATCGAGCCGCCCCAAAGCGAGATGAAAAACGCGCTCAAAATAATGACGGACGGAATCGAGATGAGCATCGTGGTGGTTTGGAAGAACGCGCTCACGGTCGAGCCCATCCCGGTAAGCCACATGTGGTGCGCCCAAACGATGAATGACAAGAAACCAAGCACGAGCACGGAAAAAACGAGCGATTTGTAACCCCAAAGCGGTTTACGCGAATTGTTAGCCAGGATTTCGGCAACGATGCCCATGCCCGGCAGAATCAACACGTAAACTTCCGGGTGCCCGAGGAACCAGAAAAGGTGCTGCCACAAAAGCGGACTGCCGCCACCACTGACGTGCAATGGCGCTCCGTTAACAATCATCCCAACCGGCATGAAAAAACTGGTCGACGCCACTCGGTCCATGATTTGCATGATGATCGCTGCTTCCAGCGGCGGAAAAGCGAGCAGCAACAAAAACGCGGTGACAAACTGCGCCCAAACAAAAAATGGCAGGCGCATCCAGGTCAGCCCTTTGGCGCGCAACTGGATGATCGTCGTGATGAAATTGATCGCTCCGAGCAAGGATGAAGTGATCAGAAAAACAAATCCGATAAGCCAGAGCGTCTGGCCGTTCCAAAATGGATGAAACGTCGGACCTGTATCCGCCACGACCGAGAGCGGTGCATACGACGTCCAACCGCCTTTGGCCGCGCCGCCCGGCACGAAAAAGCTCGTCAACATGATGACGCCGCCAACCCCGAACGCCCAGAAGCTGGCCGCGTTGACCTTCGGAAACGTCATGTCCGGCGCGCCGATTTGCAGCGGCACGACAAAATTGCCGAAGGCCGCGAACGCCACCGGCACGATGCCGAGGAAAATCATGATCGTTCCATGCATCGCGCCGAGTGAATTATAAAACTCGGGCGTCATTTTCCCGTCCGGCATGCTGCCCGGCCCGAACAAATGTCCGAGTGCGTTACCGATCACCGGCAGCGCCTGGCCCGGGAAAGCCAGTTGCCATCGCATCAGCATCATCAGCGAAAAGCCGAAGAACAAAAAGATCAGACCGCAGAGACCGTATTGAATGCCGATCATCTTGTGATCGGTCGAGAAAATATATGTTCGCCACCAACCGAGCTTATGCTCCTCGTGGGCGGCGGCGCGATGGTGCGTATCGTGAAGCGTTTCGAGAGAAGTGGATGCGTCCATTTCAGGAGAAAATTATCGTTTCAATATCCAGAGCCAAACCGCGCTTGCAAAGCCCGAAATTCGGAAAAATTCGAAAGCGAAAATGTCGATCTTGATTACAACGACGGCGGCGTCCGGCTCATGCGCGCTTGCCGTTCCATTTCACATTGAATCATTCGTTCCCTGCTCCCCTCCCGCCAACGATACGAATAGACGCTCAGCCCGTGCGCGAGCAGACCAATGCCCCAACCAAATATCGACCACTTAGACCAGAAATGATCGGGGCTGCGGATCAGATTCAGGATCACCAGAAAAGAATTCACCAGGACGTAGATCATCGCGTGCCGATAAAATGCGAGCAGTGCTTCCACTCGCGCCGCCGCCCGCCGATAAAGGATGTCCTTCTCCATGCGCGCAATCTCAACAGGTCGATTCGACCAAGGCGAGCGTGAAATTGTTCTCGTTTCGCCGCCGCAATTCCGCCACTCTACGCCGCATGAAATGGCTCCTTCGCATCCTTTCCTTCATCGTCATCCTCGTCGTGCTGGCGCTCGCCATCGGCTACTCGATCCCGGCGCATCACCAGCTCACCCGCACGATCGATATCAAGCAGACGCCCGATGCCGTCTTTGGCGCGCTCGCCGATGTCCAAAAAATGCCGGAGTGGAATCACAACATGGAGAAGGTGGAAATGTTGCCGCCGGTCGATGGCAAAGAAACGACCAAACAGACTTTCAAAGGCGGCATGACCATGACGATCGTCACCGCGGAAAGTTCGCCGCCTACTCATCTCGTTCGCGAAATGAGCGATGCCGGCGGGCCGATGGTCGGTTCATGGACGTACGAGATTTCGCCTGCATCGGATGGCTCTCAAGTTGTACTGACAGAGGAAGCGACGTTTAAGAATCCGGTCTTCCGGCTGATGGTCAAAATCTTCGGCCCGGCCAAACACATGGACGAGCACCTGGTCGATCTTGGCAAACATTTCGGCGAGACCGTAACGCCACGGTAGTTGATGTAGCGACGGCTGTCTCAGCTGCATTGCAGCCGCCGTGAGGTTCGCGAAGGCTTTCAGCGTTGAACGTTGGACGTTTCTCCGTTTCTATCGGGCCTCAGATACAAATATGAAACTTCTCTCAAACTCCACTCCGCTACTCGCGGTCATTCTCCTTATTTCTAATGTCGCGTCGGCAGATGCGGCCGGCGATACAATCACGCAGGACGAACTGGTCCGTCGCACCCAAGATTTGTGTGACGCGGTCGCTCCGGGAAACCAGGAGCCATGGAAAAAATATTTCGCCGACGATTGCATTTTTGCCGACGAGAAAGGCCGCACCATGGACAAGGCCGCGCTGGTCGCGGACATCACGCCGATGCCGGACGGATATTCCGGCACGATCAAGGTCGTAAATGCGAAAAGTCGCATTTATGCCGACACCGCGGTTCTGAGTTACGATCTCAACGAAACCGAAACGATCTTCGGCCAAAATCTTACCGCGCGTTATCACACCACCGACACCTGGCTCCGACGCAACAGCGCCTGGCAGATCATCGCCAGCCAGGCCCATCGCTATTATGAAGATCCGGCTATCGGTAAGTCCGATCCGAAAAAGTTCGCCGATTTCACTGGATCCTACGAGCTCGGGCCCGGCCAAACCCGGACCGTTTTCGCTGACGGCGATAAGTTATTCATTGAACGAAAAGGCAAGAAAGAAGAACTCTTTCCCGAAACATCCGAGCTGTTCTTTCGCAAAGGCGTGGAAGGCCGAATCCTGTTTCGTCATGACGATCGCGACAAAGTCGAAGCCCTCATCGATCGCCGGAACAACGAAGACGTAGTCTGGCGCAAGATGAAGTGATTTTCGTTGCGACTTCGTCTTTCCGCTTACCCAGAAAGTTGCCAAGTCCCGATTTTGCCCGACCTTCTCAACCTCTTCGCATCCGGTTGCTCGCGAAATACTCGGAGTCCTATTCGGTCCGCGAAATTCCTTTCCGTTTTTAATTCATGACTTCTCAAGTTCTCAACGCCTCAACGTCTCAACTTTTTCAGCCCTCACCTCTCGTGGAGGTCCGCGCATCCGGCGTGCACGGGCGCGGAGTGTACGCGACCCAACCGATCGCCAAAGGCACGCGAATCATTGAGTACACCGGAACACGAATTTTGTGGGAAGATGTGCCAGAAAATCTCGACGACCCGCGCACATTCCTTTTCGGCCTCGAGAACGGAAAAGACGTGATCGACCCGGAGATCGGTGGGAACGAATCACGCTGGATCAATCATTCCTGCGACCCAAACTGCGAAGCGATCGAGGAGGACGACGAACGAATCTTCATCGACGCACTCCGCGATCTGCAGCCGGGCGAAGAACTTTTTTACGATTACCAGCTTGAAGTGGACGAGCCGATCACCAGCGAAGTCAAAGAAGAATCCAGATGCTGTTGTGGTGCTTCAAATTGTCGCGGCACCATGCTCGAGACAAAATAAGGTAGAAGGGAGAATTAAGAACACGCGTGAGTGGGAGCCGCGCGGGTAGGCGGTAACGCAATCCGCCGCGGCGGACTGGCGCGAGCGCGGGCGCGCGAGTGACCAAGTGATTCCCTATTCTTTCGATCGCTTCAGAATCGCGACGAAAATGGCAATCATCTCGTCTTAAGGTCGCAAATTGCGACCTTATGGACTGGTCGCGGCCAACGTTTTTCAATGTGAAACCGCCCGAGTCCAGCGGCAACCGGTAAGCGACCTCTCAACTCCTCAACGACTCAACTTTGCCGCTCTTCGGCTGTCCGCGGCCCTTGCTATCATCTGCGCGGCCCCTGAATCGACGGGTCGGCTGATTCCAATGCCGGGCCGGTTTGGGCCTGACCCGTCCTTTCGAGATCGTGTTGACTGTAAGTGCTCTTGCCCGGATCAGCGCCTTCTGACGCAGTCGTCGTCCCCTGATTGGCGCAGCCGGTAAACGTTAATGCGGCGAACGCGAGTGCGCCCGTCCCCGCCACAAAGAAATAGTACCTCATATATATACATATTTCGTCATTGGGTCGCTCGCCGGTCGTTCTTGCGCTGTCCGCGTGTCCGCTTTCAGCCCTCTCAACTTCTCAACTAGCGCGAAATGCCTCGCCAGTGTGCGCGAAGCGCCGATGTTAAACCATGCTCAAACAGAAGATCGGTTCCAGCCGCGCGGTGTCGAAGTCAAAATCGGAAACGCGGCGACCGGGAAACGTTTCCGCAAAGCAGCGCAAAGAACTGGCCCACAATGCTCCGGTCCGACGTGCTTCGAGCAAGTTTCGAGAGTGATCAACTCCCTCAACTCCTTTTCCTCTTTTCCGTTTTCAGCTTTCCGCTCTCAGCTTTTTCCCTCGACGTCTCAACCTCTCTACCTTTCAACTCCTCAACGTCCCAATGATCACCGGAACTTCGATTGTTGTTTGGACGGTCAGCGCCGTGCTTGCCGCCGGCATTGGATGGAGCCGTTACGAAAAAAAGAAAACGCGCGACAAATACCTGGCGCAATTGGCTGCGATGGAACGCGAAGATCGCGAGAAGTTGCTCCTGCGCCTAAATCCCGTGCTTCAAACCGAAGTGCGCCAACAGTTGATGTGCCGTTACGGTCTTAGCTAAAAGAAAGTTAGAATTAGGAAGGAAGAATTAAGAACTCGCGAGTGATCAGGTGATTCATGGTTCTTTCGTTCTCTTTAAAATCGTTACAAAAATCGCGATAAGCTCATCACATTCTTCTCGCAAGGCGGAGAGTCTTTTTAGCGTAACGATTTTTGCATCGACTAGAAGTTCCAGCCAGTAGGCCGTCTCTTCGAGCTCGCGGAGCGAATCGCCGCACTTCGCGATAAATTCCGCTTTGCTACGACCGCGAAACGCTTCGCGATAGTTCGCTCCGACGGAAGTGCCCGAGCGTAATGCTTGTTTTCCTAAAACCTGGGCTTCTATCGTCTTCGGCATCGCCGAAAACATCTGAATAATGCGCAGAGCAAAATCCTTCGTTCGATCTCTTAAATCCTTTGCGTGTTTGTTCATCCTGGGGGCGCTCCTGCTTAAATAGTTAATACTTTTCCTAATTCCTACTTCTTAATTCTTACTTTTCTTGCCCCTTGCACGCCTCTTGCTTGTTCTGGCTCGTCTAAATCTCCCCAGCGCGCCCATGATTGATCAGGAAACATTCCAATACCTAGTGCCGCTCGCTTATGAGTGGGCGAAAGCCCGGGAGCAATTCATTCTCGCGCGCGGCGCCTCGTTAGGGCCAGGGCACACCGTCGACGCGCGCCGAGCCGGCGTTCAGGATGTTTCCCGTGTCAAAGTACTGGTCGTAGATCGAATTCCTCTGCCTGACAATAAAGAGTTGGCTGAGGCCGCGCGGCGTACCGACATCATTACCGACACTTCCCGCGCCGTCACCATCGGCCATGGCATTATCATTCGCGCCGATTGCTGGGGCGATCGCGAGTTGATCGTGCACCAACTCGCACATGTTGCTCAATGCGAACGAAGTGGCGGCCTCGAGCCGTATCTTCACGAATATCTTTGCGACCGGCACACCTGCGCGAATTTTACCATCGGCTCTTTCGAAAACGAAGCGCGGGGAATTGCTCGCGAAATCTGCGCAGCTGATTTGGTTGCGAAGTAAGATTTTTTGAGCCTTCCGCTGTCCGCGTTTCAGTTTTTCTCTCAACTTCTCAACAGCTCCACGTCTCAACTTCTTCTTTCCGCTTTCCGCGTTTCAGCTTTCATTCGCTCAGCTCCCGCCTCGTTCTCCGCTGCCCGCGCGGCTTTACCGTGCATGTCGCTCACCCCACTCGCTCCATTCAGTTCTCTCTCCTCAACAACTCACCATCTCAACCCCTCAACTCCTCAACTTCTTCTTTTCCTTTCCGCATCGCCGGTTTTGCGTTCTATTTTAGCAATGAAGACTTCCTTTTATCGCCTCCTCTCGGTTGCTTTGGTTTCAATCTTCGCCGCCACTGGCGTCCTCTCCGCAGGATCGCGTGAAAATGAGCGGCTACAGGAAGGCAAGATCACCAAGAACGAAGCACAACATTTAGTGCTCAAGCAATTTCCCGACGCCACCATCAAAAACTGTGACTTGAAAATGATTAACGGTCATTCTGTCTGGGTCGTCAGCCTAACGAAAGCCGGCGACAAAACTGTCGCGAAAGTTCAGGTCGACGGCCTGACCGGAAAAATCACGCCGTAGCGCTGTCATATAAGAGAAGTTGAGCGTGGAGTTGTTGAGGGTCGACGGGAAACACTGGGAACGGAAACGCTGAGAATCGGCGGTCTCAGTTCCCCTCTCGACTCAACTCTGCTTTCAGATCTCCTTCTCCCCTCAACCTCTCAACACTCAACGTCTCCCTTTCTTCTTTCCGCTTTCCGTTGTCCGCTTTCAGCTCTCCCCTCAACCTCTCAACACTCAACGTCTCAACGTCTCAACGTCTCCCTTTCTTCAGTCCGCTTTCGCATTGACTTTTCGGCGCGCATTTGAAGGATGGAAGCGAAGTTCCACCAGAAGGAAAAGGGATATGGTCCGGCTGATCAAAGGTTTCATTCTATTCAGTGCCATCGCGCTATTCGCTGCGATCGATCCACCAGCCTTTGCCGTCACCCCGGTTTCGCCGATCATCTGGAACGGCCCGGTCACGATTTCCGGTGACACCAATGTCAGCACCGATGGCACGCTCGTCGCCGCCTTCAACATGAACGGCAACGCTGTCACCGTGAACGGCGTTAACTTTGCCGCGTTCAATTTTACGACCCTGTCCACCAGTGCCACCAACGGCAACTTCACTTTCACCGAATCGCCCGGCCACTTGCTCACCTTATCAGGTCTCGGCTCGCCCAATGCGCCGTTTAGCAATCTCAGCGCTAACTATCAGACGCTACTCAGCACCGCCATGGCGACCGACGAAAACAACACGCTCACGCTGACGATGAGCGGACTCGTGGTAGGTCAGCAGTACGAATTTCAGTGGTGGTTGAATGCTTCGAGCGCCTCCACCCAAATTGGGTTGGGGACTACGGCAACTGCGACGAACTCCGTTACCCTCGACGACAATACAACAAACGCAGTCGGTGGTGTCGGCCAGTTCGCCATCGGGACGTTCACCGCGAGTGGCGCTACGGAAATAGTCGCGTTTACCGGCATCAATTCCGTCAACACGCCCACGGTCGATGCCTTCCAACTCCGCGCCGTTCCCGAGCCGTCTACCGTGATAAGCTTGGTCCTAGGCCTCGGCGTTCTCGGCCTCATCGCCCGCCGCCGTTTGCAGCGGTAAAAGGCATTTTCGCCTCCCCCAGTTTCCGCTTTCAGCTTTTCTGATCTCTTAATTCTTAAATCTTCCTTCTTACTTTCGTTCCCCTCTTTTCCCGCTGCTCACCGGAAAAAAGTCGAACAGCTTCTTCCCCCACAGCGCATGGCAATCATCCTGAAACCGGCAAACGTCGCGCAGCTCGTCTTTTTCATCCGCGGCGAGAGAGTCCTGCTCGATGCAGATCTGGCCATGCTCTATGGCGTCGAGACGCGTACGCTAAAACAAGCGGTACGGAAAAATCTCGACCGCTTTCCTGCGGACTTCATGTTCGAACTCTCGGCCGCAGAGATCAAAAACCTGGTATCACAAACTGTGATACCTACTCGCGGAAAATTGGGAGGAGCCACCCCGTTTACCTTTACCGAGCAGGGCGTGGCGATGCTTTCTAGCGTTCTGCGCAGCCCCCGCGCCGCTGAAGTCAACATCGCGATTATGCGAACATTCGTTCAACTTCGCCGCCTGATGGACAGCAACGCTGATCTCGCACGCAAGATCGAGGGCCTCGAAAAGAAATATGATGAATACGACGTGCGGGGACGCCGTTGGATGGACTGCATGGTCCGCTTGGGAATCGGGCGAGCGATTGGGAAGGAGCGAGTCAACAATTTTCCGTCGTGTTTGCCGCGATCAAACAACTGATCGCACCGGCCGAGCCGCCACGGCGGAGAATCGGTTTCCACCCGCCGAGCAAATAACCTCCGCTCTCCGACCTCTCAACACGAAACCTGGGCGGGTTTCGGGTCGGCGGTAACGCAGCTAGGGTAGCTGGCACGAGATCGGGAGAACGAGTGACCAACTGTTAGGATGCAAACTCCAAACCGCTTAACATGTAACTCAAACTGCGATGCGAAGCCCCCCGTCCGCATGCTCAACTTCTCAACCCTCAACTATCAACTTCTTCTTTCCGGCCTCCGCTGTCCGTGTTTCAGTTTTCATTCGCTCAGCTCCCGCCTCGTTCTCCGCTGCCCGCGCGGCTTTACCGTGCATGTCGCTCACCCCACTCGCTCCATTCAGTTCTAGACACTTTTTTCTTTAGTCTTTTCTCTTCACCCGCTAGTCTGCTGGTCTATGAAACGATCATTCTATCTCATCTTTTCCATCGCCGCCGTATCCATATTTAGTATTTCCTCGATCAGCCTGGCGGGCTCGCACGAAAAAGATAAACCAAAACCGGCCGCGGAAACCAAGATCACCAAGCAGGATGCGGAACGTGTCGTGCGCTTTGCCTATCCCGGCGGCACGATCGAAAGCTCCAAAGTGGTCAATGGGAAAGATCATCCCAACTGGGCTGTGAGCGTAGTGGCACGGGGCGCCTCGACCGAGACCCAGGTCCAGGTCGACGGCGTCACCGGCAAAATCATCCCCTAAAAATCTCGACTCTCTTATTTAGGTAGTAATTGGACCGCGATATCCCGTGCTTCGCGCGCCAGAATTACTCCGCGCTGAAACCGTTTTTCGGCGTCGGCTTTGTTTTCGCCTGTAATGAACGCATCCGCCAAAATGATATAGAGCGCCTTCAGCTTGTCGGCATACGCATCTTGGATCGCCTGATCATCTGACATAATACGAGTTTGCCATGGGTAAGCTTTTTCTGACAAGTTATCTCCGCGTTCCGCTTTCAGTTTTCAGCTCTCTCCTCAACTCTTCAACCACTCCACATCTCAACTGCTTCTTTCCGCTTTCCGCCTTCAGCTGTCCGCGTTTCAGCTTCCGTAAAAGCTTTCTTCGGCCACGAACCACGCCGGCTTAAGGTGCGCGAGAGGTTCCTTCAGCTTGTCGAGTTCTTCCGCGGGGCCGTGCACTTCTAATCGGATCAGGTCAGAAATTTTGAGCACTTCCGCGAGCAGTGCGCCGACGTTTTCCAGATGCGCGAGAACTCCCTCGGCTCCGGCATAACCTTCACGACAGAAGATTTCGTCGCTATTGATGGTGAAGCCATAGAAAAGATTTTTCGCCTCGCTCGCCGTCTTCTCGATAAAGGCCGGGAACGCGGCTTTGATCGCCGGGAGTTTTCCCGGATGCGCTTTAAAGTACGGGTGAATACTAACGAAGTTCGACGGAAGACTCATATTCGAACTTTATATATCTAGAGCACTAGCGCGTCGAGACATCGGACGTGCTCTCTCCTCAACCTCTCAACAACTCAACGCCTCAACTTCCCTATTTCAGCTTTCCGTTGTCCGCTTTCATTCGCTCAGCTCCCGCGTCGCTCTCCGCTGCCCGCGCGGCATTACCGTGCATGTCGCTCACCCCACTCGCTCCATTCAGCTTTTCCATCGATCCCCTCAACTTCTCAACTTCTCAACCTTTCCTAAGACTTCGGCGGGAAAATCGCGGCGGGACATTCAGTATGTTCTTTCACGAACCGTGCGCACCATTTGTGAAACTCGTCTTCCGGTTCGCTTGCCGACGCAATCTCATCGGAAACGAAGTCCATCATTTGCCACTTTTCTTTCGACTTGCGCATCACGCCACTGACCGACTCAAAATGATTCTTGTTGTCCGCGGTCGAAGGTGTCGCTGCGACCCAGGCCCAATCGCCGATCCTTCGAATCGTTACATCGGTAAAAACAATCTTCGCGTGCCATTCCTGGGAAAGCTTTTGCAACGGTTCGGTTGCGCGCAGCCCATCAAGAATTGCCGTGCGCAGGGGCGATCCCTTACCCGGCGTCTCAACCGGACTAGCACCCGCCACCGTCGCCACTAACAACACCATCCCGCCAGTCAGCCAGTTACATATTTTCATAGCTCGAAAATATCAGCATCCGTCGGCGTTCGACCAGACCGATCTCCACTTCTTCTTTCCCGCTTTCCGTTGTCCGCTTCCAGCTTTCCCCTTTCACCCTTCTTAATTCCTAATTCTTACTTCTTAATTTCTAATCGCCTCAACTCCTTCTTTCCGTTTTCCGTTTTCCGTTTTCCGTTGTCCGCTTTTTAGCTCAACCCAGCTCTCCCCTCAACTTCTTCCATCCACCGCCTGATTAATAGTTGATCTCCTTTTTCCTTCTGCTACAACTCGCGCATGAAGAAGCTCGCCTTAACCCTCACTACTTTTTTCGTCTGCACGATTCTAGCCCACGCCGGCCCTGAGCAATATTCCGGAAAAGAAATGAAACAAGTTGCTCCGCCGCCTTGTCCGGAATGGTATGCCGACAACGAATGGGACATCGGTATCTGGGGCACCTATATTTTCACGGCCGAAAACTGGGACGCAGATAAATACATCGAAGCCGACCACGCCTGGGGTGGTGGCCTCGATCTGAAATACTTCTTTCACCGCTACTTCGGTATTGGCGTTGAAGGTTGGGTCGCCGACGCGCGCCGGTTCGAGACCGATGTTTCCGGAATTGTTGGCTTGATCGACAATAGCCACAATGAAAACAGGCTGGTGGGTTCGACCCTCGGCACATTCACCTTCCGCTATCCCATTCAATGTTCCCGCTTTGCGCCCTATGTTTGGGGCGGGGCCGGCGCGGTTTTTGGCGGCGGCGAAAGAGACGACGTCGTCGTGACCGGCAATATTCAAGGATTGCCCATCTTCGACACGATTCATCACGACAGCGAGACGAAATTTGCCGGACAGGTTGGGGCCGGCTTCGAAGTCCGGTTCACCCGCCACATTGGCTGGACCAACGATTTCAGCTGGAACTTCATATCGCGCGACAACAGCGACTTCGGAATGGTCCGCAGCGGAATCAATTTCGCGTTCTGATCGCGGACGCTAGAAACTGTATCGACTGACTGCGGTGTAGTGGCGCGTGTCTCATGCGCAATTCTCTAAAACAGAAAAGCCGCCGAGGCATTCGTGCGCCCGGCGGCTTCTCGAAATTAACTTTCTTACTTCTTAAATCTACCTTCTTACTTTCTTATCATCCCATCCCGAGGGAATCGAGCGTCGGCTCGTCGATCACCGCCGTCCCAGTGAGTCCCTGATCGGCCTGGTAGCCGGTGAGCGCCTCCCGGGTCATCGGCCCGAGCAATCCATCCACCTCACCTTTGTAGTAACCCATGTTCTGGAGCACGGCTTGCACGTCCGCAATCACGCGATCCGGCGGCTCAGCACTGTGACCCACATAGATCGGGGCATCGTAGGCATAATACTCGGCCGAGGAATCGTAACCCCACGCCGGGTACCAATAGCCGTTGTTGTTCCAGTAGTAGTAACCGCCACCGATCAGCTCCACGCGGTTGTAATGCGACCGGTACCAGCCCTGATCGTGCCGTTCCGGATGATACGAGCGGTATACTTCGTATTGCGGACCCTGCCACTGATCGCTTCCTTGAATCCGATAGCTCGCGCTGAACGTGACCGTCGGAACCTTGTCCGGCCTCGGCTGCGCTTTGAAACTCTCGTGCTGCACTTTGATCTGCTGCACCTGCTGCGGATCCGGCTTCTTCGCCGCGGCTCCCTTATTAGCCGTCGCGTTTTGCTGGCCGGTTGCCGCAACTGTTGGAGCTGCGCTTGCCGATGCCGCCGGAGTGGCACTCGCCGCTGCGGTCACCGGAGTAGCAGTCTTCTTAGCTCCCTTGACGGGAGTAGCAGTACCGGCCGCTGTTGCCGGAGTAGCGGATGTCTTCGCGTTTGCGGCAGGCGTATTCATCCCTTTTCTAGCCATGTGCTCCTTCGCGCTAGGCGTCGCACTGGCGGCTGGTTCACCGGACACGTTCGTCTCCGTACCCGTGGTCTTCTCAGATTTCGGCGTCGCCTCAGTCTTCAGCGCCTTAGCTCCGTGCTCCCTCGCGATTGTGGCCTCAGGTTTCGCCGTGTTAGCAGGCTTTACTACGGGCGCGTGCGTTTTCTCCTGCTTCTCTTTTGGTGTCCCCTGTTCTTCTGGCTGTTGCGCCATCGCGGCTCCAGCCAGCGCCAGCGAACAGCCTATCAGTAAGCTCGTAAACTTTTTCATCATATTAATATCCTTAGTCGTTGGACGCGCACGATCTATTCGAGCGCCCCATCAGTACCATCCGCTGCCTGCCCGCCGTGGCGGGTAATCCGTGGTAAAAAATCAGATCCCCTACTCTTAAATCGAGTCCCGGTGTAGCGGCGCGTGTCTCACGCGCAAATATCTGCCGCAAGGCGGATCTTGTTTCTGACCTCGTAGACATCCGTGTCATCCGCACAATCCGTGGTAAAAATCAGAACTTCTTAAATCTTAATTTCCCTTTTAACCTCAATGCGATGTCACCCCCGAACAAGCTCACCACCGACTATCTCGGCCGGCTGATATATGAAATCCGCGGTGAGCGCGTAATGTTGGATTCCGATCTCGCAGCGATCTACGGTGTCTCGACTTCTCGCTTTAACGAGGCAGTGAAACGTAACAAGAATCGGTTCCCGGCGGACTTCATGTTCCAGTTGACCGCTGCCGAGCAGGCTTCTTTAAGATCGCAATTTGCGACCTTAAAAACCGGTCGGGGCCGGCACCGGAAATACCTCCCTTACGCCTTCACCGAGCACGGAGCTCTCCAGGCTGCGAACATCCTCAATAGCCCGCGCGCGGTGCAGATGAGCCTCTTCGTTATCCGCGCCTTTATCAAGATGCGCGAGACGCTGCTGAGCACGCACGAACTGGCGAAGAAACTAGCCGCGCTGGAAAAGCAGCTCACCGGCCGGCTCGACGCGCATGAAGCCGCGATTGTCCGCGTCCTCCAGGATTTAATGCTCATCCTCAACCCGCCGCCTCTGCCGCCTCTGCCGCCCAAGCCTCGCATTGGATTCAAGCCTTCCTAATTTCTTCGCTCTTTCCCATTTCCGCTTTCAGTGTTTCCGCTTCCAGCTTTTCCCTCGATCCCCTCAACCCCTCAACCCCGCCACTCCTCAACTTCTCCTTTCCGCCTTTTGCCTGTGCTGATAAG